>Ga0182024_10000229_pt1 | contig 137324 bp, 124 predicted proteins | sample P32metaG_FD_120480 | JGI IMG/M metagenome (GOLD analysis project Ga0182024, IMG submission 120480) | Permafrost microbial communities from Stordalen Mire, Sweden - P3-2 metaG (Illumina Assembly) | ecosystem: Environmental > Terrestrial > Soil > Wetlands > Permafrost | place: Sweden: Stordalen... | reverse complement strand
GGACTGGGCGATGCTACTTAGATCGGACTGCTGTTGCTTGGTGAGCAAGATTTCGCTGCCAGGGGCCATGACAGCTTTGATGCTAACAGTCTAGTAATGGTTACTCTGCGACAGGCCACTAGGCGAATTGGCTGAAATGATGTTCATGGTAAAGGCCACCAGCAAAGGCCTAATCGTAGCCAAACCCTACGGCGACAGCCACCGCTACGACTTCCTCGTCGATTCCGGCAAACGCACCTGGCGCGTCCAGGTAAAATCCAGCACCTGCACCCGCCGCCGAGCCTACACCGTAAATGCCTACTGGAAGACAACTCACAAACACATGCCGTATCTGCCATCGAAAGTTGATTTCCTGGCGGTAGTAATTTTAGGCACGGATATCTGGTACCTGATCCCAGTCCGCGCCCTGGCAGGCCGCCTGATGATCCGAGTCTACCCCTTCGGAGGCGATCCCCGCGGCAGCCGTCGCCACGAAAAATACCGCGAAGCCTGGCCCCTACTCCAACCAAAAAAACGCCCCCACCGCAGTCATAAAGGCATGTCATTCCGAACCGGCGCCAAGCCCGGTGAGGAACCTGCTGTTCCCCGCAAGCGGTCCGGACTCGTGTGGGTCGGACACTCCTGTCCGTCGCCTTTGACGTTGGGTTATGTCGGGACTACCACGAAGTCGGGTGCCTCACTTCTCGCGTCCTTCGCGAGAAGTGGGATTCCACGAACGTCAACACGGTGGGATTTTGAACTCAAACGACAGGGAAGGGCACGACTTCAGCCGTGCCGAAAAAGGTTTTGAAAGGGCGCGGCTTCAAGCCGCGCCGGAAAGCCGCACCCAAATCAACCCGGCTTCAGCCGCTGAGGGAGAACCCATTCTGAAAAGGGATGTCATGTGTCATTTCGCTCACATTTAGTGGATTCTAAATAAACGCGGCGATGCCGGGGAGCCAAGGTTACAGCATTCATTTGCCATGGATCACGGCGGCGACGGTGACCTGATCTGGTTCAATGATGTAGATAATCCGGTAGCTGTAGGCGATCAACTCGCGGGTGTTTTCGTCGTCGAATTCTGGCACCTTGCGGCCGGATCTGGGGAAGCGAGCGAGGGTTCTGGTCGAGGTCACAATTGTTCTGACGACGGCCTTCGCGTAGGTAAAGGAATCTGAAGCAATGTAAGGGGCAATCGCTTCGACATCGGCGAGGGCCTGCGGCGACCAAACTATTCGGTAAGCTACTGGCTCAACCGCTTCTCTACATCGTCTTGCGAAAGTGTCCCTTGCGGGTGGCGTCAATGCCCATCCTGGAGCCGTAGTTGGCCGGGAGCTGGCGTCTAAGGAGTCGGCGTCGCGCTCGGGAGTAAGGTTTGAACTAGCCTCCCGATTGCGCTTCCATGTACGACCGCAAAATGGCATTGATGCGGGTCTGGTAGCCGCGGCCGCGCTTCTTCAGCCACTGGACAACGTCGTGGTCAACCCGAATCGTGAGCCTGTCCTTAGGCTCGGGCATGGTGAGCTTGGCGGTCTTCCAGAACGATTTATTCAGTCTTGGGATGTCGGAATAATCGATAGCCGAATCAGGCATGGCACGGAGCCGTTTAAGGTTGGTTGCGCCGTTCGTCCGCTGCTTTGAGTTGATTCGCATAATCCTGCCGTTCATTGCGATTGGCCCTCCTGGCCGAAATAACTCGGCGATACTTTCCGCGCACGGTGTAAATCACGACAATCTCAACATCTTCCAGCATGCCCACGGCGAGCATTCGATTCTCGTCATGACGCCGCTGCACTTTCTCGAATACCGGGCCTTCAAAAGCTTTCACGGCATCGGCGAAGTCGATTAGATGTTTTGCCAGATTGGCTTGCCGCTTGCTTTCGTCCCACTCGAAGAGCATCGGCTAGCATCACGAGGCGAACTTCGAAGATATGGACACACTGTACATACAGCATACGTTAATGGTATGTTTTAATCAATCCCCAACTCTTTCGCCAGCGCCTTCCATTTCCCATCCACCAGCGCTTTAGTTTTCGCATCCATAACAATCTCATCTGGCCAGGGCCGCGTGAAGCCTTCGGTCGCCCACTTGCGCGTGGCGTCAATTCCCATCTTCGAGCCGTAATTGGCAAGCCGCGAGGCATGGTCAAGCGAATCGACCGGGCCAATCGTGAACTGGATGTCGCGCTCCGGGTCAATGTTATTAAGAACTTTCAGCGTGACATCGCCGATATCCTGCACATCAACGTCTTCATCGACGACGATAACGCACTTCGTGAACATGGCCTGCCCGAGCGACCAGATAGCGTTCATCACCTTGCGCGCCTGCCCAGGATACGACTTGCGGATGGAAACAATCATCAGGTTGTGAAACACGCCTTCGATGGGAAGATTGATGTCGATCAATTCAGGAATGGTAAGCCGCATCAGCGGCAGAAAGACGCGCTCCACAGCCTTGCCCATGTAAGCGTCCTCCATAGGCGGCTTCCCGACGATCGTGGTCGCGTAGATAGGATCTTTGCGGTGAGTGATGCAGGTGACATGGAAGACGGGATAAAGATCCTCAAGCGAGTAGAAACCAGTGTGATCGCCAAACGGCCCTTCAGTGCGAAGTTCGTCAAGATCAACATAGCCCTCGAGAACAATTTCGCTGCTAGCGGGAACTTCAAGATCAACCGTTTCACACTTGACCAATTCAACGGGCGCAGCCCGCAGGAATCCAGCAATCAAATATTCTTCGACATCCGGTGGTGCAGGGACAATAGCCGAAAAAGTAACCGCAGGGTCGGTACCGATCGCAACAGCAACCTCCATCTTGCCCGAAGGGTGATCAGTCGCCACTGACTGCGAGCCTCCGGAAGTTCGCGCCATAATGTCGACCGCTGCAGACTTGCTTTGAACGGCACCTCGCACGCGCTGCCGCGCATGCTCCGCGGCAACCTTCTGCCGCTGGTAATGCGCGCCAGTTGTCTTTGCGTCGTAGATCTGGAGGCGGTACATGCCCAGGTTTCGTTTGCCGGATTTCGGGTCGCGCGTCGTTACGCAAGGCAGAGTGATGAAGCGGCCGGCATCCTGGGGCCAGCATTGCAGGATGGGGAAGTCGAGCAGGGAGAAATTGTCGTGTTTGATTACTTCTTTGCAGGGGCCGGTGGGGACCGTCTTGGGGAAAAACTTTCCGGCTTCGGTCAGGAGCGGGAGCATCTTGAGTTTGTCGAGGAAGCCTTGCGGAGATTTCAGGTCCATGAACGCGCGCATGCGTTCGCCGAACTCATCGAAGGAGTTTACGCCGAGGGCCAGCTTCATGCGGGCTTCGGAGCCGAACTGGTTGATGAGGAGTTGGGAGCCGGGGTAGCCTTTAATATTTTGGAACAGAAGGGCTGGGCCACCGGGCGCTGCACGCCTCGCTGCGCTCGGCTGGACGGGCGAGGCGCCCGCCCCCACATGGGCCTTGGTGGCGCTTGCGCCTTTGCTTACACGATCGGTTATTTCGGCGATCTCCAGGATCGGGTCTGCTTCGGTCTGGATGCGTCTTAGCTCGCCGGCGCGGTCGAGGGCGGCGATCCATTGACGGAGGTCATCGAAGGGCAAAGGAGCTCTCCTGAGAACTGATGATTATACCGAGTTAGCAGTGGTCAGTGGCCAGTGATCAGTGGCCAGTCTCCAAGTGGCGAGTAGCGAGAGCATCCTGGCTACTAAACCGAGATCCCTCGCTTCGCTCGGGATGAGAACAAGGCCAAGACTTAGAGTTTGCCGCGGAGCATGGTGATTACGTCGTCGGAGGTGACTACGCCCACTAGTTTGTTGTGTTCGTCGATGACAGGGAGGGTGACGAGATTGTATTTGTCGAACAGTTCAGCAACCTCGTTGTCGCCTGCCTCTTTGTGAGCGAAGACCAAGGGCTCTTGAGTGAGAGAAAGGAGTGGAGTTCCAGGCTGGGCGAGGACTAGTTTCACCAGGGGGACGGCGCCGACCAGAGTGCCGTGCGAATCGACCAGATAGATGGTGATGACAGATTCGATACCGCCTTCGAACTCTCGCATGACGCCGATGGCATTCTCGACCGTGGCGGTCACCGGAAGGGCGAGGAACTCAGTGGTCATGCGTCCTGCGGCGGTTTCTTCGCGGTGTTCGAGGAGTTCGACGACTTCCTGGCTGGCCTCGGGCTTCATTTCCACGAGGATCTGTTCAGTCTGATCCTGCGAGAGATCCGCGAGAAGGTCTGCGGCAGCGTCAGGATCCATTTCCTCGACAATGTCGGCCGCGCGTTCGGAGTCCAGGGATTCGACGATCGCCTTTTGGACCTTGGGCTCAACTTCTTCCAGAGTTTCGGCGGCGACATCTTCGTCGAGGGTGCGGAAGACAGCTTCGCGCTCATCGGGGGCGAGGTCTTCAACGATATCGGCGATGTCCGCGGGATGGAGCGTCGCCAGGCCGTCGTGAGAAATCTTGAGTTTGATGCGGCGCGCGGGATCGGTTTCGATCAAGTCGACAAAACTCCAGGGGATGGTGCGGGGAGGGATTCTCTGGAGCAAAACGTGGAGAGCGGCGCGGGGTGCGAGGCCGCGCAGAAGGCGGCGAATGGCGCCCCGGGCGCCGATATCCACGGAATAGACGCGCAGGATAGCATGCGAACGTCCGTCTTCCACCATGGCGTCGATTTGAAGATCGACATCGTTGACCCGAACGACTTTGCGTCCATTAATGTCGATCACCTGCTGATCGAGGAGGTCGCGCTCGAGCAGGAACAAGCCTTCGGCGCCGTTGGCAGCGGGCCAATCCGCGGGATTGGTGGAGGCATGAATATTAGCGTCAATCGTGGCGACCGCAGAGAAGGGAAGGACGCGGTTGCCGGACTTGGTTTTCACAATGAACGAGGCGATGCGGTTACGGTCTTCCTGAGGGGCGAGAGTGACTTCGCGGACGCGTCCGGTCGCCGCGCCGGACGGGTCATAGACCGTGGCGCCGAGAAGCTCGGAAAGAGGCAGCGTAATCATCCGGGTAGAGAATAGCGGAGTTTTGCGGGAGAGAGAAATGATTTTGTTGGGGTGGCGAGTAAAAGTTCATCCGGGTGCCCGCCCGGAAGGCATAAAACGGGCTTTGTGAGATGAGTCGTCGGGCGGAGCCTTGTGACCTTTGTATCGTCGGTGTCCTGGGAGTCGCTATTTCAGCTTCACGAAAAGCAAAACAAAGATCGCCCATATTCCAACTGTGACCGGGAACTGCACCACTGCTGCATCGCGCATGGTGCCTCCTCTGGGCAGCGCATACGTAAGCACCATCATCGCCAGAGCAGTGAGGACGCCTAGAGCCAGTTTGCTTTTCCAGTTCATCGAGTGATCTCCCTTTTCTTTTGCCGGACTTGTCTTTCGCAGAGCAGGGAGTATACGCCCGAGAAAGCAGCAGAACAAGTCGATAGGCGATGCGGTGGTGGGTCAGTTGGCTGGCAGTGACTAAGAAGGCGTCTTGCTTCGCTCGGCGGACAGCCGAGGCGGCTGTCGCCACATGAGCATTTCCCGAACCGCACCATCACCCTCGATGCCGACCCTTTCGCCAACTGTTTAACTAATATCCATAGACCTTATTTTCGCACCAGAAATTCGGAGAACTGGAAAATCCTGTCCACAGTGACCGCGGCAATTCCGGTCGCGATCACAGTGGCCATCTTGATCGACAATCCCTTGAGAACAGCTTTGTCTTTGACCGTTCGCCAGACGATGGGCAGATTCACGGCGGCGCTGGCCAAAGACGTGAGCACGACGGCGCTGCCGGCGAGTGCGGGGGTTATTTTACCGTGCATGGCCATGGTGGCGGCCGCGGCCGTAGTGCTGGCGCTGCTTATCAAGCCACCGAAAATGCCGGTGGCAAGCATGCCCTCACTGCCGAAGTATCTGGTGAGCAGAGTTCCGGCGACCTGAATGGAAATGAACACGATTCCGAACCAGAGAACTTTTGTGAGCGAGATCGGAGAGGTGAGCGTCAGGGTTCCGGGGACGCTTTCTTCGATTCTGCGGTCCCTCCACACCCAGAAACCGGCTACGAGGGTCATGGCCAGAAGCGGCACGAGAGTAGCACTGAGGGAGCGTGGCGAAAAAATGGTAGCGAGAATCAGATTTCTGGCGAACATGGCGATGGTGGTCAACAGGCACAAGGTTGTCGTTCTGGCGACCATTCCAGTCTCCTGTAGGCGGGTGCCCAACTCCGCGATGGTGGCACTGCTATTCACCAGGCCGCCGAAGAGCGCCCCGAGATAAAGACCGCGCATGCTATAGATGCGCAGGAACACATAATTCACAAATCCGATTCCGGCGATGGCGATCACACTGATCCAGGCGTCGCTCGGGTTGAAGAGTTGCCAGGGATCCAGGTAACGGTTGGGAAGAACCGGATAGATGACAAAGCCGATCAGGCCAAGCAAGACGGCGCTGCGGATTTCCGATGGTTGCAATCCTCCGGCAAACCGGCTCAGTTCGGTCTTCCAGGCGAGAAGCATGGTCATGACGATCGCTCCCGCCACGGGAGTGAAGATATGACCCAGGCCGACCAGCACGCCCAGCAAATAGTTCACCATCAAAGCGGCGGAAGTGGTGATCTCCAGAGACCGGTCGTCGAGAATGCTGCGTGCGTTCATGGCGGCGACCAGTAAGAACACACCGATCAGTGCCGCGATGGCGATGCTTGGTCCGATCAGGGAAGCGAGCATACCGAGCAGGGCAACGATGGCGAACGTTCTAATGCCTACGTCTTTGTTGGACCATTCGCGCTCCATGCCCGCCAGCATTCCGATGCCGATGGACACGCCCATTTTCAAGGCAATGGGGGTAACGGGGAAATGTGCGTATCCCGATTGCATTCTGTTTATATCCTGAATACTCAGTGATCCTAATACAGATGCGCTCTGACGGATTAAGCTTTGATGCACGCCCGTATAATACGAAGCTATGGCTAATTCTTGGCCTCTGATGAACATCATGGTTGTTGTCGGCGATGCAACGGAAGAATAAAAAGCTTTAACCACAGGGGACACAGGGTAACCCAGAGACATGACTTCGGGTGACGACATTCTGAGTTTGGCGCCGCCTAAGGCGGACGTGCGCCTGGCTTACGGCAATGATGAGAATCAGTTTGTGGATTTGCGATTGCCGAAGGCTAAAGGGCCCCATGCGCTAGCCATCGCCATTCATGGGGGATACTGGCGAGCGAAATACGACCTTGGCTATATGGGGCATGTGTGCGCGGCGTTGACGGCGAAAGGAATCGCAACCGCCAACTTGGAATACCGGCGGGTTGGAAATGCCGGCGGTGGATGGCCGGGGACGTTTGCGGATATACGGTCGGCGTATCAGTTCCTAACACAGCTCTCAGCCAAAAGTGCTCCAAGGGATGCGTGGCTGTATGAATTCGATCTGCGGCGAGTAGTGGCAATGGGACACTCGGCCGGTGGTCAACTGGGGTTATGTTTGGCGGCGCATGAGCCGGGTGTGAAGGCAGTTCTATCGCTGGCGGGCGTGGTGGATTTGCAACGGGCTTACGAATTGCATTTGAGCAATAACGCGGTGGTCGAGTTTCTGGGCGGTACTCCGGCGGAGGTTGGGGATCATTATCGGGAAGCGGATCCGATGAAGCTGGCGATTGCGGCGCGGCAGTGGCTGGTGCATGGCGCGGAGGACGACGTGGTGCCGCCGGCCTTCAGCAGGGATTACGTGAGCGCGAAGCAGAAGGTGAAGGAAGATGCGCGCCTGGTGGAGATAGCGGGCGCGGGGCACTTTGAAGTTGTGGATCCGCGGTCTGGGGCCTGGAAGGAAGTGGAAAGAGTGGCGATGGAGGCTCTGGCATAGGGACGAGTTTCATTTTGCGGTGTAGCTTGCCCGAAATTGTGCCGGGAGAAGTGGACGCAGGTTTCTCACCGGGCTTGGCGCCCGGTTCGGAATGACACCAAAATAAATTACAGGTCAGCGGATATCAGGAGCCGGATCTTTTTCGGATCGCTTGTTCCGTTTCCACTGCCTGCTGGCGCACGTCGTTGGAAATATCCGGCAGGTCGCGCTCGTAGGGATGAATTGCTGAGAGGTCTTCGGGCTGGCCGATGAGATAGAGAGCGCGCAGTGCTTCCCACACCTGATCAGTTGCAGGATCGACTACCGCGACTTCCGCTCCAGCGGTGATATTCGCTCCGGTACCGGCGACGGAGCGAATCCGGCCGGGAATCGGGGAACGGATTTCTGCTGTCTGCTCATGCCCGTAGTGGAGCTTCGCGATGAGTCCGCCCTGGTGGATGGCAGTACCTGGGCGATCGGAATCGACGACACGGCCCGATTCCGGCGAAGTAATTTGCGCGGGCTGCAACAGCGCCAGAATCTGCGGACGGCCTGAGGCGTCGCCGAAGCGCACCAGCGAGAGCGCGGCATTGCCACGAACCATCGGCGAGGAGTCGGCGAGCATTTTCAGCAGCGCCTCGTGAAATCCCACGGCGGAAGTATCCTGGCCCATGACCCAGGCGTCAGTGTTACGCACTTCTTCAACCGGGTCGGCGGCGAGGCGCACCAGGTCTGGATACCATTGTTTCGCGACGGCATCCTGCCGCGTGATGCGCTCGCCTACCTGGACCAGCGCTTGCTGAATGTGGCGCGGCTTCTTCGTGTCGTGCAGATACTCCGTTAGTTGTTGATCAGAAAGTTTGCGGCCGAACCAGGTGTTCCACCAGAACAGGAAAGGCATCAGGCAGATCAGCCACGCGGTGATGAAGAAGAGAAGCTTTTGAGTGCGGGACATGCCGGGCTTTGCCGGGGCATCGGTGGGTGCTGGAATTGGATTGACAGACATAGGAAAACGTTCACAAAGAGGTGCACAGCAAAGCGCACCAGAAACTACTCTACGACATCGGCATCTAGTACGCGGTCCTGCTCTAGATAATGCGAAACGGCATACTGCGCTAGAAGCGGAGTCTGGAGGCGGATTTCGGCTCCGATCCATGCGCCTTTGGGGTAAGGGTTCCGCCTCGCTTCGCTGGGCGGCACAGCCGAGGCTGCCGGGGCCACATGGCTTGTGGAAAGGCCGCCACTTCCGAATTGAGGGCCGAAGTCGGCGTTTTGGATCTGATCGAACTGCTTGATCTCGCGCCAGGCTTGGTCGCCTACGGTGCCTGATACATCGATTTTTAGCCTCACGATCGCCATAAATCAAAATCTACCACGGAGTCACGGAGGCACGGAGAAAACAAAACAAGTCAAGAAGTTCTCCGTGGCTCCGTGCCTCCATGGTGGGTTCTCAGTTTTTATCAGCTGTACGGGAACCACCGATACAGCATGAAGTATACGATGACGCCGGTCACGCTGACGTACATCCATAAAGGCCACGTCCAGCGCGCTATCGCTCGATGGCGATCATAGCGCGCCCGCAGGCCGCGGCTCAACGTGATGATGACCATGGGGACAATCACGATGGCGAGCGTGACATGAGGGATCAGGATCGCAAAGTAAACCTTGCGCCAGACGCCCTGACCCAAAAAAAGAATATCTCCCACATGGGCGTGGAAATAGACATAGCAAACCAGAAACAACGCCGAGGCGACCACGGCGGAAAGCATGAAGGCGCGGTGCGCGGCCATGCGGCCGCGGGCAATCATGTACCGGCCGGCAACCAGGAGCACTGCGCTGATTCCGTTCAGACTGGCGATCAGAGCTGGGAAGTAAGCGTATTGTTCGGGGATCACGCGGCAGGCCTCTTGGTGCGGCGGTTTGCCATCAGGAACGCGAGCCCGAACATCACGAGCGAAAATAAGAGCAGAGTAGCCATGGCCGAGGGCAGAGGGAACTGAGTATTCGTGCCCGGATAGAGCAGATCACGCAGCGCCTCCACTCCGTAGGTGAGCGGGTTCATATACATGAGAGCGCGAATCCATACGGAAGCGCCGGACAATGGAAACAGGGCGCCCGATAAAAGCCACAGCGGAATCAGAAAAAGATTGATGATGCCATGAAACGCTGAGGTGGAATCCATGGGCCACGCGATGGCGAAGCCCAGGGCGGTCAGGGCAAAGGACACTAGAAAAACTACCGCAGCCACCAGCAAGACCTGCAACGGGTTGAGATGAACGCCGGCGAACGGCGCGAAGACTAGGAAGATCATGCCCTGGATCGCCGCGAGGGTAGTGCCGCCCAGAACCTTGCCCAGGACAATTGCGGACCGCGGTACAGGGGCAACCATCACGGAGAGAAGGAATCCTTCTTTACGGTCCTCGATGAGCGACATCATGGCGAAAATCGAGGTGAACAGGACGATCAGGATCAGGGTGCCGGGATAAAAATAATCCATGTAGTGCTGCTGAGCCGGGCCTGCGGCCGAGCGGAACGAGTTGCCGAATCCCGAGCCTAGCACGATCCAGAAAACCAGCGGCGACGCCAGCACGCCGATCACGCGCGCTTTCTGGCGGTAGAAGCGCACAATCTCACGCCACCACAGGGTGAACGCCGGCAGCAGCACGCCCGCAGAGGCGGGCACGCTCGGTCGCGACAGCGCAGCAGTTTGCGTCGCCATGAAATCTAACTCACCTTAGCCGCTGGAGATTTGGCTGCCGGAGGGGCGGATTCCTTTTTTCCCGGCGTTTTCTTACCGATCATGCCATCGTCACGCATTTCCCAGTACGCATTTAGCCAGAAGGTTCCGGAGAGTGTGAGCAGGATCAGGGTCATGAACAGGCCATCCACGGTAGCCGAGAACGGTGACAGCGTGATCATGCCACTCATGAAAATCCACACCACTCCCAGCAAGGGGAGAATGCCAAGCACAAGAGAAAGTACAAGATTCATAGGGCGCACATTACCTCCTGTGATCTACTGCGCTGGTCTGCGCATTGTTTTGTTCAGTCCAAAACTTGTGTCCGGTGCGGCGAATGAAAACGTCTTCGAGCGCCGGTTTACTCACCGAAATCGCCTCGATCTCGCCGGGAAAAGCCTCGACCACTTCGGTTACAAAGCGGTGCGCATCTTCCCGTTCCATGCGCACCTGGTTTTCAAGGACGGTTGTTTCCGCGTGAAAATGATCCCGGATGCGCTCGGCCAGCAATCCGGCGTCATGAGCGGCTTCGAGCAGCACCACGTCGCCGCCGATTTCACTCTTTAACTCCATCGGCGTGCCCAGAGCCACCAGATTTCCCTCACTCATGATGGCGAGGCGGTCACAGCGCTCAGCCTCTTCCATGAGATGCGTGGTGACCAGCACGGAAACATGCTCGTCGTCGCGCAGGGTTTGCAGGTATTGCCAGAGATCGCGCCGTGCGCCGGGATCGAGGCCGGTGGTCGGCTCATCGAGCAACAGCACTCCCGGATGATGCAACAATCCTTTGGCCAGCTCAATGCGCCGCTGCATGCCTCCGGAAAAGGTTTCGACTAATTCCTTGGCGCGATCCGCGAGGCCGACGCGCGATAGGATTTCGTGAATCCGTTCCTTCAGAGCGGAACCGCACAAGCCATAAAGATGCCCCTGATGCCAAAGATTCTCGTAGGCAGTGAGCTTCAGGTCGACGCTCTGCGCCTGAAAGACCACACCGATTTGCCGCCGCAAGCGCGCCGGTTCCTGCGCCGCGTCGAAGCCCATGATGGTGGCGCGGCCTGAGGTGGGAAGCATTAAAGTAGAAAGAATCCTGAAGAGCGTCGTTTTCCCGCTTCCGTTCGGGCCAAGCAGGCCGAATAATTCCGCCGGGAGCACGTCGAAGGAAACTCCGTTCAGGGCGGTGCGGTTCTCGTAGCGGTGCACAAGGTTCTGTACGGAAATGACGGTGGCCTCGGAAGGCAGAGCTACTTCCGGGGTAGCGTCAGCGAGTGCAGAAACGTTCAATGCCAAAATGGAGTCCTGAGTTAATCCACTATCAGTTTACGACGAGATCCGGTTGAACATCATCCCAATGAACAAAAGAGGCAAATACCAGAACCGCGGGCAATCGTCATGCGGCCGAAGCGCCCCCTTGCGCCCGGGGTGCTGACACAGCAAACGCGACTGGGACATGCCGCCATACCTGAATCGTCAGAACCACCGTAGTCGCCAGCAGCAACGCTCCCACGGCCACATGCGCCACGGTGGATACGACCATGAGCAGTTCTGGTTGCGCCGCATCTCTGCCCCAAGCCACACGCGTCAAGAATGCGGTGAAACCGAGACAGAGCTGCACGATCAAGAGCGACAGCATTACAATTGCCGGGCGCCGCACCGCATCAATCTTCGAATACGAAGAGAGCGCACGCACTGCCGTCCATGCCAGCACAAACGATACCGTCACCGCATTCAGCACGTGGGGCCACCAACTCATGCCGTGATGGCGGAACATCCCCCCGAGGATCAGCTGGATGTACAGTACGACCATGGAGAGCAAGGTCAGCGTGAACAGGCTTGGCCGGCGCGAGTCGAACTCTACGCGGGATCGTTCTTCAACCCACCTGCGCCCGGTGAAGATGGCGATGGCTACCGCAATGCAGAAAAATGTTTGCGCAACGGTCGCGTGGGCGGTAGAAAGCCATGGCGGCTGGAAAAAGAGAACTGTAAGCCCGCCCAGAGTGGCCTGTGTAATCACCGTGCAGAGCGCGCCGATGGCAAGCCAGTGCAACCAGCGGCGGCGTTCGACCAGCAGAGTCCAGATTGCGATTGCCATGGTCAACGACACCAGAGTGCCGGCCACCATGCGGTGGCTCCACTCATAGCGCACGCCGCCGACGAAGTGCGGCACCTTCACCAGGTAGCCAAACGAGGTCGGCCAATCTGGAACCGACAGCCCTGCGTCGTTGCTGGTAACCAACGCGCCCGCTGTAATCACGACCAACGTCGCGCACGCGGTGAACACCGCGAACGTGTGATGGGCGCGGTTGTACTTTGGCGGGATGGCTTCCAGAGTGGTTCCCCTTGGTTCAGCAGGGATGAGAATGGCCCTGCTTTGGAGCGCTGCGGGCCGCGCCCGTCGGCCCAGCCCCGCCGCTCCAAGCGAATGATTTTAGCAGATGGTGGTGAGACAACCACCAGACCCGTCACAAGCAGCCTTGGCCTACTCGCCAGCCTTGAAGCTCTGGTCCACCGTCTTCGTATCCTTCGGGCCGACGGTTACCTTCTGGTCTTGCTCGCCCAGTTTCTCGTGCACGAAGGCAATCGTGTAGTCGCCCGGGGGCAATCCCTTGATTTCGTATTTCCCGGACTTGTCGGTGACCGCGTAGAACGGGCTCTTCACCACGTTGATGTACATCTTCATCCACGGGTGCTGGTTGCACTTTACTGGAAGCATGATCTCTTCGCGGGCGAAGTTTTTCTCGAGGGGAGCAGCCGCTGGTGGTTGCGACTCGTTCCATTCGCGGTTGTCCTTCGGCGTGGGATGGATGTTGTGCGTGGTCTGATCGTCGTTCTTGATCTGCACGGTCTGACCCGCCATCACACCCAGTACATGCGGATGATACTTGCAGCCGCTCTGGTCGAGGACGACCGGGGTCGTTGGTACGTCGAAAGTGCGGCTGCCAAGTCCGTCCTTTACGTAAACGAAAACGTTGGCGAGATCGCCGCTATCGACGACTACGGCTTCCGCTTCGTTCATGCCCTTGCAGGCTGGATCCTGGCTCATGTCGATCTTTGCTTGTTTCGGTGCCGCACCGTCAAACTTGACCGTGCCGTTCACCGTGGCCACGGTCGTGGGATCGATTGGTGTGGCCGCCGGAGCGGTCATGGCTGTCTGAGACATGTTATTGCTGGATTGTTCCGTGTTTTCTTTCTTGCTGCATGCTGTGGTCAGGAGCAGGGCGCAGAGCGCCATGCTGACCGATATCATCCAACTGGTTTTCTTATTCATGATGTCCTTCTTTCTGTAAGTAGTCGATCTCTATTGACGGACCGGCGCCCCTTGGCCGCTAAAGCCGCTGTAAGTTCTGAGAGCTTTGTGGCGCGGCTGAAAGCCGCGCCCTTTCAAAACGTAATCGCACATCAGCCTTTCCGAGCTGGCCATTTTACCGCGAACCGCCGCTCACCACTCCATGGCCTTCTACGTCTGCCTGCCTGCGACCGCTTTTCGGCTGCAGCGCCGCTTTCGCGTGCGGCATTGACGCTGCCACTTTGCGCTGTTCTTCCGCCGTTAACTGGAAGATGTAATCGGTCAGTAGCTTGCGATGATCGCCCTCGTACCCCTGGAATGACGGCGGCGTCGGCCCGGCGAACACCCACTGACTATTCTGTTGTCTGAATAGACCCGAGGGCATTGACGTGCCGGGGCTGACCGCCTGCGGATCGGTGATCCAGCGTTCAACCCAGTCCGGCTTGAGCCGCTCTTTTGCCAGCAGGAAGTTTGGAGCGGTGGCGATCTTATCGTGCGTAGGATCGCCCGTGGCGTGGCACTTCAGGCAAGGCGCTGCGGTGCTCGAGAACAGGCTGCGCGCCATGTCCGTTTCCTTCGTCGTTAGCACCGGCACTTCTTCCGGAATGTAGGGCAGCGGCTGCGACGACAGCGCCTGGAAGAAGCGCACGAGTTTTCGCAGTTCGTTGTCAGAGAAGGAGAACGTGGGCATGCGTACTTTCAAGTAAGGACGCACACCGTTGCGGTTCGTATCCGTGGTGCTCAACGACGGATTCGACAAGAACTTGCGCAGCCACTCAGGGTCGACGCGCGCGCCTTCCGTCAAAAGCTTTGGAGGCAACTGCTCCTGAATATCCTGATACTGCTTCAATCCCATCAGAATGGTTTGCTGGCCAGGAATGAACTGATGGCAGCCCATGCAGTTGTATTTCTTGATGACCCACCAGCCTTCCTGAATGTCGTGCCGTGCATCGCCGGGCTTGTATTGATAGCTCGCGGGCAGAGAAGTCTCTTCGCTTCCCAGCAGGAATGTTGTGAGATCGAGCACCTGCTCCCTGGTGAGGTGCAAGTTGGGCATGCGCGACGCGTCGAGTTCGCCCTTGATCTTGCCTTTGTCATAAATCTCGGGCTCGGCCAGTTTGTGCTCAAAGAACCCTTTCTGGTCGTACCAGGGTCCTTTTGCGGGGCCGTCCGGCAGGCGCGCCAGGTCGTCCTTGTTGGTGATTGGCTCAGCGTCTTTGCCGCCGCGCTCCGCTGTCGTGGTGAACAGGGCGAAGTCGAGACGTTCGATCGGCTTACTGCCTTCGTAGGTGAGTTCGGTGCCGATGCGGCCTTCATCCTCCATACCGGAAATCTCGTGGCAGCCGCCGCAGCCAAAGTGCCGCACCCACCTCTTGCCTTCGTCTTTCAGCTTGGGATCGTCCATGAACGAGGCGTCTGCGTAAGACGACGGTTCCTGCTTCTTCTGCGTCATCAGATAGGTTGCAATGTCTTCCGCATCCTCGGGAGACAGGCGCAGGCTGGGCATCACCGTCATGTTCTGCACTTGCAGTTCGTGGCCGTCGTTAGGACACTGGCTGTGGTCAAGATCGAACTTATAGGGAAGGCCCTTCTTGGCGTAATCCTCGGGACCGATGTCTTTCTTTTCGTAAGGGCAGTAAGGACGCGTGCGCTCGCGTGCATTGTGAATCCAGCGCACCAGGTAATCGTAGTTCGCTTTTTCGCCGACGCGGGTCAGATTTGCGGCAAACGTGCCGCCCTGCACCTGATCGCCTTCGCCGATCGAGTGGCAGGCCAGACATCCGCGGGTCTCGAATAATTCTTTTCCGTGCGCGGCGTTTCCCGGCTTGTGTTTGGGGAGCGGATCGGTGAATCCCGATTGCCAGATGTAGGCTGAAATGGCCTGGATCTGACGATCCGTCAGGCGGAAGTTCGGCATTTTCGTCGTGGGACGGAAATCCGAAGGCTTCTTCAACCAAACCGGAATCCAATTCTTGTTCAGCTTCAGCCGCACATCTTTCAGGTTCGGCCCGACCTTCTTCTGGTCTTGCATCAGGCTGTGCGATTGGTAGTCAAGCTGCTGCAATCGCCCGTCCAGCTTGCTGTTTGCAACTCTCAGGTCAACCGCCTGGGTGTTCAGCTTGTTCGCTTCCTCGTTCGACTCGGCCGCGTCCGCCTGCTTCATCAGGTAGGCGGTTTGTTTCAGATTGTCTTTTTTCTGCGTCTCCATCTGCTTGATTTGCTGGCCGATCGAGTTCAAGTCTTCCGGTTCTTTGTCATAACCTTCGTAGCGATGGCACCCCATGCATCCTCTCTGCCGGAAGAGGTCTTTGCCGTTGTTGATGGTTTGCCACTGGACGTCGCCGCTGGCCAGCACCATATCGGCCGCGTGGCAATTCTGGCAGCCCGCTTGGGCGTTTTCTTTGGGAAACAATGGCCAGAGCCAGTGCTCGTAGTTTCCGTGCGCCTTCTCAATACTTGTGGTCGCGCGGCCGTTGCCTTGATGGCAGGGTGAGCAACCGAACTTTTCAGGGTCGTGAATCTTCAATAGATCGGGGTCGGTGTGGCTCGCGAAAGCGTCGGCATACTCGTCCGGTTTCTTCTCACCTTTCTCGGTCATCGAAGCCGGAGTGATCTTCAGCGGCTCGCGTGCGTTCAGGTGGCAGGATTCGCAGCGGTCCACGATGTTGGCATCGGCTACGTTGATCTGCACGATCTTCGGATCCCATTCCGCCGTCTTCTTCTTCAGACCATCAATCTGTTGGGGCGTCAGGTCGACCATGTGATCGGAGATGTATTCATCCAGCTTCGCTTTGGCCGCCGTCACAGGTTTCAGTACATCGCCCAGGTCAAGGCTTTTCTTCGTGCGTTCATCCCGGATCTCGTTGTAAGTCTCCTCCAGTTGCGGGAAGTCGAATTGCTTCTTGCTGCCGTCGGGAAACTCAACCGTTGCTTTCTCTTTCTTGTACTCGCTGAGTTCCTTCTGCTTGCTGGCCTTTGACGACGCACTTGTGCTCGTCTCAATCTCATAACTGAGGGCATTCACATACGCGCGCCGGTCGGTGAACACGCTCTGCACTGCGAGCAACCGAGCCGTCACTTCGTCGACGGCTTTGCGCGCTTCCTCGGCCTGCGCCTTCGAATCCTGATAAGTCTTGTCGTAAGCCCGCTTGAGGGCCGCGTAATCCGGATTCTGCTCGACATCCTTCTCCGAGGTAGCCGATTTCGACCGCGCCGTATTCAGAAACGCAGTGTAGCGACCCCTCCATTGCTCCTGGAAGGCTTTCCACGGACGCTGGCCCCACGCCTCATCCCACAAGGCCCAGAACAACGTCGCCATCAGAATCACCGTCGCGATCAGGTAATACGCAGCGTACGATTTACTTGTGATCGGATCCTGCTCGAGGTTGGGTTGTTCAGGCACCGCTTCCTCCGAAAACCGTTGTCATTCGAGAATGCTTGTCATTCTGAGCGAAGCAAGGAATCTGCTGTCCTCACCCGCACTCCTGCTGACTGGGTGTTCACAACTAAATATTGAACCAGGGCGTAATCCACACATACTTGATGTGCCACAACAGGCGCAACCCCATCTTCAGGGGCAGCGCAACCATGCTGAGCAAGAGGAACTGCGTAATCCCAAATTGCAGCAGGCTCATGCGCTTGAAGTCTTTCCCCATATATCGCCGGAATAGCGAATAGACTAGAAAACCTCCAAGCAAGTAATACCCTCCGACTACAATCGCTCCGAACACTGCTTTCGCCATGTTCGACGTGATTCCGAAAATATCGGGCAGATCGCGGTTCACCTCATAGATCAGCCGGTTGTGATCCCAGGTCTGCCCCGGCCAGAACCACTGCCAGCCAGGCCCCCGAATAAATGTACCGATGATGATCATCGCAACCCACAAGATGATGAAGCCAAACAAAAACGTTCCAATCGAAAACCTGCGCTGCTTCCACGTGTAATAGCCGCTGCCGAGCGGATTCGTATCCACGTACGGAATGACCATCAGACCCACAATGATCATCGTAGGCATCACCACGCCGGCGATCCACGGGTCAAAATAGACGAGCATCTCCTGCAGTCCGAGGAAGTACCACGGAGCCTTCGCCGGATTCATCGTCAGGTTAGGATTAGCTGGCTCTTCCAGCGGCGCGTTCAGAGTGATCGACCAGACCATCAGAATGATGGTCACGATGATGGCGGCGAGAAATTCAATGCGGAGCAAAAACGGCCAGACGTGAACTTCCTTCTGCCAGCCGGGTTTGAACGGCCAGGTCTTGCGGTGATGCGTCTTGGCGAGGGCGGCGTCGCCTTCCAGTTGCTCGATCAGCACGTCGTTGGCGTGCGCCTGCTTCCACGCCAGATAAATGTAGAAGCCCAGCAGCGGGATTAAGCCTACGATCGGCACGTTGTCTGGAGCCGAGCAAATCTCCCAAAGTTGTCGCCAGTCCATAATTATTCTCGCGTCAATTGCTCAAAAAGTTTTGTCATTCCGAACCGGGCCCAAAGCCCGATGAGGAACCTGCTTTTGTTTCGCCAGCGTCACTCACCCGCTGCTTTCGGCCCTCTTCTTGGTTTATCCGCTTCAGCTTCAAGCATCACCGGCGCCGGACCAGAAATTCCGCCATCTTTCCGCACCCGCCAGAAATGAACGATCATCAGAATCGAAGCGACGATTGGAATCCCAATGCAATGCCAGATATAGGACCGCAGCAGCGCATTCGCATCCACGATCGACCCACCAAGCAGGCCGAAGCGCACGTCGTTATATGGAGTCATGCCCAGCATCGATCCGAACGGACCTTCGTGCCCGAGCAGCGGCGTCGCTCGCGCCATGTTGGTGCCCACGGTGACGGCCCAGAATCCAAGTTGATCGTCGGGCAGCAAATAACCCGTGAACGACAGAAGCAAAGTAAACACCAGCAGCAGCACGCCGATGTTCCAATTAAATTCGCGCGGCTTCTTATACGACCCCGTCAGAAACACGCGGAACATGTGCAGCCACACGCCTATCACCATCAAGTGAGCGGCCCAGCGATGCATGTTGCGCAAGATTTTTCCGAAGGGAACGTCGTGCTCGAGATAGAGCACATCGCGAAATGCCTGCACCTTGCTCGGATGGTAATAGAACATCAGCAGCACGCCGGTATAGGTGAGGATGATAAACAGAAAGAACGTGATCCCACCCATGCCCCAGGTGTAGCTGTAGCGCACCGCATCGCGATTGATCTTCGCCGGATGCAGATGCAGGAAGACGTTCGAAAGCACGCCCAGAGCCCGGTTTCGCGGCGTGTCGTCGTGCTTGTGACGAAAGATCGAGGTGTAGACCTGCGTCTTCGTCGGATCTTTCAGTCCCTCGATTTGTTCCTTCGCCTTGGCGGGAATGTCGACCTTCATTGCCTGAATGTCGTCTTTGACGCGGTCGACTAATCCCACTTTGCCGTTTTTGCCGTTATTTTCGTCAGCCATAGATAAGTCCCGATTCCTCGTGGTGCTTACAGCAAGCGGGCGAGGGCGCCCGCTCCACGCTTACACTCCGGTTAAAAACGCTCCTGGATCGTTAAACTTGCTGGGCTGTCCCTTCGGCCACTGATACAGGCGCGATGTATCGACGATGATCTGCCCGTCTGGCGCCAGTTCCACGTGCGCGCGGTCCATGGGACGCGGAGCTGGTCCTTCAAAGTTGATCCCTTCGCTGTCATAGCCGCTGCCGTGGCACGGACACTTGAACTTGTTCTCGCTCGGTTTCCAATCCGGCGTGCAACCCAGGTGCGTGCAGCGCGCGTAGATCACGAAGACCCGGTCCGGCGTGCGATCAACCCAGATTCGGAACCTCTGCTGAAACTTGGTGTCCACTCCCAAGGCAAACTCCGACGGATAACCAATCTTGAAAACTGTATTGGGCTCGAATAGAGTGCGGGGAAGAAAGAATCGGAAAAAGGCGAGGAACCACGCCGTCAGGAACGCCGTCACCGCGACCCACACCAGCCGCCTTCGCCGCTGATCGATCTCAGTGTTCGAGGGACCGGACGAAGAAAGTCCCGCCGATGCCGCTGCCTTCGAGGTACCCACCGCCGGCGTGCCCACGTACTTTGTGGCATCGACCGCACCCGTGGCTGCGGGTTTTGCCGCATCTGGATTCGGACTGGGCTTGCCGCCCTCCGGCTCCGCCATGACTCTTCCTCCTGTGCTGTCTACTGGTCGAATAAATTCTTGCGACGATGAAGTGCTTCGCCGCTAGTCTGCTGCCATCAATGCCCCTGCCATCCGCCTATCGGTGCCTTTAACCGGAGGGCGGTCATGAATCTTCTCACCCAACGCCTCCAGCACCAATTCTCCGAGCGCTGAAATAAATGTCGGAGAGTCGTTCAGGCCCGCGCTCATCTCAAACTGAGTAATGCACAGACGCCGCGCTTCTTCGCGCGCTTCGTGATCGATTTCCCCCAGCGTCTCCACATGATCAGAAACAAACGCCACCGGCACGATGCAAACTTCCCGCGCTCTCTCGTTGGCGAGGTCATGCAACGTCCGGTGCAGGGAAGGCTGCAGCCATTTACTCGCTCCTACTTTGCTCTGATAGCAGAGCCTGTGGCGATTCTGCCATCCGCCGCGCTCCATCAGAAGGCGCACCGTTTCCTCGATATGCCGCTGGTAAGGGTCGCCCTTCGCAATCACGGACATGGGGACGCTGTGTGCGCTGAAAACAATTTCGGCTCTTGCCAGCACCGGAAATCTCGCCAGCGCCTCTTCAATCTTTTCGATCACTGCGTCTAGATAAGTGGGATGCCGGTAGAACGGACCTACGTTGTGCACGGGAACGTCGCCGCGGAACAGGCGTTGCCACTCGTTCAGGCTCGATCCCGTGGTGGTCGAGGAATACTGTGGATACAAGGGCAGCAGCACGACCTCATCGCATGCCGCTGCTTTCACGTCCGCTATGGCTTCGCTGGTGAACGGATGCCAGTAACGCATCGCCACAAAGCAGCGCGCATCCAGACCTCGATCGGTCAACTCCGCTTCCAGCGCCCGCGCCTGCCGCTCGGTGAAGCGCCGGATGGGCGAGCCTCCGCCAATGGTCGCGTAATGATGCTGCACCTTCCGTGCGCGAGTGGTCGAAATCAGTTTTGCCAGAGGTTTGCGCCCGATGCGGGCGAAAGGAAAGTCAATAATGTCGGGGTCGCAAAAGAGGTTATAAAGGAAAGGCTCTATCGCAGCCAGCGTGTCAGGCCCGCCGAGCTGAAACAGAACTACCCCCACACGGCGCGTTGTCTTCGCCATCCCCTCTGATTCCCCAGAACCCGCGAATTTACTCCCATCTTCGACTAGAGTCAATGGCGGAAAAGCCGGGCGTCGGCTGCAAAGTCCTGAAGCGCGTTTAATTTGTCGCGGTCAACGCGTTTCCTGGAGCCCGTTCGTCGAAGCCCGAAGCCCGATGTCGCTTACGGCAATCGCAATTCGCCATGTTCCGGAACGACGACCTGGCCACGCTGGCCGTCATGCCAGTAAAGCACACGCAACACTTTAGGCACCGCCGGATCGGGGTCGCCTCCCATGCTGCGATTATCGACCACAACAAATACGCGGCCCTCTCGCGTCATCCCGCGTAACTGTTCGGTTACGTCGACGAAATGCCCGGCGCCGCCATAGAACGCGCGCATGATGTGGAGATTCCGGTCGTGATACTCGTATCCCCTGTCGGGATCCAGAACCAGGTTTACATGGGCATATTCCGGAAATCGAAACTCCTCGACGTTTCCGTCCCAGTGCTTGATGCGGATGAAGAGTTCTTTGATGTGACCGCGGGCGGGGTCGGCGCCGAAGGTCTGGTCAGTCACGTCGAAGCGCAGAACTCCGTCGTGCATAAAGGATCGTACCTGTTGAGTGACGTCGACACGGCGGTTGCCTGCACCGAACTCCGCGGCAACCAGGTCGCCGCCCTGCGCCGACGCGAACCCAGCCAAGAGAAACATGCACGCCAAACCACTAAAGCAACCCTTGAGCAGACTCTGCTTCATAACGCCCCTTTTCTGCTTCATTGGTGAGGCCCCAAGCAGGAAGTCAAAAACGATTCTAATAGGAAACGATACTAGGAAACCGCAGCCGGCGCGGTCTTTGTTTTCGCCCGGTCCATTTCCTCGATCACCGCGTCGGCGAATTCCGAGGTGCCGGCGTGGCCGCCAACGTCCTTGGTAAGCTTTTCAGGATGCCGGTACACCTTCTCCAACGCATTGCGAATCTGAGTGGACGCGTCGAACTCGCCGAGATGCCGCAGCATCAGCAGCGAAGACCGCAGCAGCGCCGTCGGGTTTGCAATGTTCTTGCCCGCGATGTCGGGTGCTGAACCATGCACGGCCTCGAAGATCGCGCAGTGGTCGCCCAGGTTGGCGCTGGGCACAAACCCGAGGCCACCCACAAACGCCGCACACAGGTCGGAAATAATATCCCCGTAAAGATTTTCCATCACCAGCATGTCGTACTGATACGGATTCATCACCAGCTGCATACAGGTATTGTCCACAATGTGCTCGCCGTAGGTGATCTCAGGATATCCTTTGGCCACGGTGCGGCAGCAGCGCAGAAACAGGCCATCCGACAGTTTCATGATGTTTGCTTTGTGGATGGCGTGGATTTTCTTTCGCTGATTCTTGCGGGCGTATTCAAACGCAAATTTCGCGATGCGGGTCGAGGCCTTCTCGGTGATGATCTTCAAGCTTTCAACGACGCCGGGAACCACTTCGTGCTCCAGTCCGGAATACAGGCTCTCCGTGTTCTCGCGCACGATGATGAGGTCGACGTCAGGATAGCGCGTGGGGATGTGCGGCAAATTCCGAATGGGGCGGAAGTTCGCATACAGCTCAAATTTCTGCCGCAACGCAACGTTGATACTGGAAAATCCGCCGCCAACCGGAGTAGTCACTGGCCCTTTGAGCCCCACGTGGGTGCGCTCGATGGATTCGATTACTTCTTTCGGAATGTATTCACCGTGCTTCTCGAAGGCCTCGGCGCCCACCGCAAAAGACTCCCACTCGAACTTCACGCCCGTGGCTTCGAGAATGCGCACTGTGGCATTGGTCACTTCTGGCCCAATGCCATCGCCGGGAATGAGAGTTACTTTATGAGTCATGTTCTTCTGGGCCTGGGGGGAGGGTTCAGGGGTTAGGGAACAGCAAACCTTGTGCTGGAAGACGTCCTGCTAACCCCTGATCTCTAGCTCCTAATCCCTTCTTTCGCTTTCACCAAATCCCTCAACTCATTCATGAACTCTTTGATGTCTTTGAAATCGAGGTACACCGAGGCAAACCGCACATACGCCACTTTGTCATAGCGCCGCAGCCGGTTCATGATGAGTTCGCCTAGTTCGCTGGTTTTGCGCTCGCGTTCCTGCGATTCGATGACGAACGACTCCGACTCATTCACAATCTGTTCCAGCTTGCTGATCGGTACCGGACGCTTCTCGCAGGCCCGCAGCAGCCCGTTCAAAACTTTCTGGCGGTCAAACTTTTCCCGCCGTCCGTCTTTCTTGACCACCATGTACGGAATTTCGTCGATTCGCTCGTAGGTGGTGAAGCGTTTGCCGCACTTCAGGCACTCGCGTCGCCGGCGGATCGATTCCGCCTCTTTGCTCTCTCGCGAGTCCACCACTTTATCGTTCGCAAATCCGCAAAAAGGACATTTCATGGTGATGATGCTTTCCAGCCAAAATCAAAGCCCTTGTCATTCCGACGCCTGAGCGAAGCGAAGAAGGAGGAACCTGCCGTTCTTTTCGGTCGTACAAAATTGTAACAGGAGGCTGAGGGCGTAGTTTCGCATCTCGTTTTCATGGGATAAACAGGACTCACAGTTCAGGCCGGCGGCCCGCTCATCTCCGCTTCTTCCGCTTTATGGCTCTCCTCCGACAACTTCCGCAATGACAATCTCTCGTGATGCGCCAGGGCCAAGCCCGCAGGCATCACCGCTACAAAGCAAACCAGCCACAGCAGGATCGCACAGCTTGCCGCCATTTCTGCGGGAACATCGAAGATCCTGGTGAGAGCAGCCACCGTTGCCACTTGTGAGCCGCCACCCACGCCGGGCAATTGAAGCATGGATCCAAAAATACTTGCGCCCATCAAGAGGAGCACTTGCGGTCTGGCGATGTCCAGCGCATCTGCCCCGTAGGCATGGGCAGTTTCCTGGTACGCCACGGCTATTACAAACCACATCGCGACGGAGACGAGTATTGCCAAGGTGAGGGATACGGGACCGTGAACGAAGCGCAATCCGGCACCGAACTCCCGAATCTTCTCCGCTATGCGGTGCCCTAAATTAGCTGCTAAATGGGAAAATCGCTTTTCAAACCATCCGGCGATCGCATCGCCGCTGCGGCTGACCACAATGGCCCCTCCCGCAAGACCCGCCACCAGACCTATTAACAGGAAACCACCGATGCGAAATTTGTGATAGTACTCCGGGTGTGGAATGGATTGCATGGCGGCCGGAAGAAAGAAAATCGCCGACACCATCAGAGCCGTGAACGCCCCAATATCAAATATTCTTTCAATCGCCCACACTCCCATCTGCGAGGAAAACGGAAGGTTTTCACGCTTGGCGATGAGGTAAGGGCGAATCAGTTCTCCCGGTCGTCCGAGCAACGCCAGGCCGGTAAAACCAATCAGTGTGGGGGCGATCAATCCGGCGGCTGAAGCCTTCGGCCTGACCGGCAGGAGAAAGATCTTCCACCGGATCGCTCTCAAGACGTACCCGAAGTATATCCATGCCACCGCGTGGAGCACATGGATCCACCGAATCCGCCGGCTCAGGTCGCGGAACTTACCCCAGTCGAAAGCCTGCCACTCGCGAACCTGCAGATAAACCAGCACGGCCAGGATGCAGAACACCACCAGGCTGGCCAGGATGCGCTTTTTGTCCATGAAGGGGAGGAGCCTCGCGCCGCAATCTTCGCCACGCGAAGCGGAAACGGCTCTCCAAAGGTAAATGAGTGGGCTCGGAGGGTCAAACGAGGGCAGCGGCACTTGAGTAAAGAATGCGGGAATCTGGACGCGCGGTTTGTTACTCGTTAGGCGTTGTGGGCTTCGCTTTTGCCTGGGTTTGCGGGAGGGGTTTGCGCGGCTTCGCCGCCGAAGCGCCAGTTCCGGTCGATTTGCTTCCTGAGATCTTTTGAGTTGCCGGGTGGGATGCGGCTTTCGCGGCCAGTTTCTTTTTGTTGAAGTCACGCACTATGCGGGCTACGTAAGCTTTGGTTTCGTAATACGGAGGCACACCGCCATACTGCTCCACGCGCTGCGGACCGGCATTGTAGGCAGCCAGAGCCTTCACCAGATCGAAATCATAGCGCTCGAGCAGTTCGCGCAGATAGCGCGTGCCGCCCTCCACGTTAGCCTGGGCATCAAAGACATTGTGCACGCCTAGCGCTGACGCGGTCTGGGGCATCAATTGCATCAGTCCCTGCGCGCCTTTCGGTGACACAGCGCGCACGTTGAAGCCGCTCTCGGCGCGAATCACGCTGTTCACCAGGTCCGGGTCCAGACTGTAAGTTCCACTCGCTGCTTTTACCACCTCGTCCAGATCGACCGGCTGCAGGGCTTTCGCCGCCCGAGCTTGTAGTTCGCGGTGCGAAGCGGGCTCGACCACCTTCGGCTCGGGCGGTAGCGTTTCGAAATGATCAATTTCGGCTGTCGGCACATCTACGAAACTCGATTCGCTTCCATCCACATACAGACGAGTGATTGTCCCAATGACTTGCCGGCGCTCGTGACGGATAGCGAATCCGTTGCGCAAAACGGCTGTGTCGTCTGCCGGGCAGGGAAGCGCCGTCAGCGCCAGCAAAGTGATTGCTGCTGCCCAGGCTCCGGCTTGGATCGCCTTCTTCACGTAAGACTCTTACAGCGCCTCTGAAAGCCACGCCGTTTCAAGGCGCTTCGCCGTTGACCACTTCCGCCACGGCCGCGGCTACGCCGCACTGGTCATTGCCGAGGGTCACACTCCAGCCGCGCCCGCGCAGCTCCTCGCAGGCATTCCCCATAATAACCGGATGCCCGGCAAACTCAAGCATTTCCACGTCATTGTGGTTGTCACCGATGGCCATGACCTCTTCGCGCCGGAAGCCCCGATGTGTGGCCCATCGCTCGAGCGCGTGCCCCTTCGAACAACCCGCATTCAGCACGTCGATCATGGAGAGATCCCGCTCGGGATATTCGGTGCGAAGAACGGTAACTCGGTTGTCAATTCCAGAGCTTTGCAGCGTCCGCAGAGCTGCGCTCATCCGCTTCATAGAACCGCAGAACATAGCCTGCAACGGATCGCTCACCAGGGCATTCTCGAGGGGTATCACAAAATCGATGTAGGGCATGTTCTTCTCCAGCCAACGCTGGATACTCGCGTTCAACTCGTCCATGCGCTCCAGCACGATCGCGCCCTTGGTTTCCCTGTCAAACGTAAGAACGGTATTGCCACGGAACTCTTGCATGGACGCGCAGAGTTCGCGGCAGGTTTCGCGGGGCATCAGGTCGTGGTGGAAATTTTCTCCGCCCAGGGATCGCGTGACCGCGCCATTGGAGCTAATGAGCCAAAGATCAAACCCAAGCTGCTTCGCGATGGGCAAGGCGAATGTGTGACGACGGCCCGTAACGAGCACAATTTCGATGCCGGAATCATGGGCGCGGCGCAGCGCGGTCAAATCGCATTCTGAAATCTGGAAGTGTGGGTTGAGCAACGTGCCGTCGATATCGGAGGCGATAAGGCGGATGGAATCGGGTTTTGCAATCGGAGTTTCGCGACTTGGCAGCGGAGAAATTTGATCCACTTCCTATTGTTACACAGGCGATTTGCTGTTGCTGACTCTGGGTTACCCTGTGATCCTCCGTGTCCCCCGTGTTAACGATTTTAGGCTGTGAGCTTTGCAAATCGAGTGCCATGTTATATTTCGCATTCCATGGGATCGCTTTTCTTTTTCCTACACGGTTGGGGATTCGTCTTGCAGGCAGTGGCGATTGTGCACTTTATTCGCCGCCGCCCGGATACGTATTGGATATTTATCATCCTATTTCTGGGATGGATTGGGGCGCTGATTTATATCGTGGCCGAAGTCGTTCCTGATGCGGGGCTGCTCCGCACTGAATTTCAAGTTTTTCCGCGCCGCCGCCGCATTCACGAACTGGAGCGGGCCATCCTGGATAATCCTTCAGCTGGCAACTACGAAGAACTAGGACTGCTCTATCTCGACGATGGCGATTTTGTCCGCGCCCGCGCCTGCTACGAAAAGGCCATCTCGTCGCGCACCGACTCCGTCGATCCCTTCTACCGCCGCGGCATTGCGGAAATCGAGTTGGGAGATTTTCCCTCGGCTGTCCCTGACCTAGAGCGCGCCGTAGCTGCCGATCCCAACTACGACTTCCAGCGCGCCAAGGGTCTGCTGGCCCATGCCTACGCGCAAACCGGACAAGCGGAAAAAGCCGAGACTCTCTTTCAGCAAGCTACCATGACTTCAACCAGCTCCGAGACGTATTACAACTACGCCAGCTTTCTCCACGTGCAAGGCCGCAACGAAGAAGCGTGGACGTGGGCCCAGAAAATCCTCGACAAACGGCCCACGATGCCGGCGTATCAGCGGCGGCGCGAGCGGCCATGGTTCCGCAAAGCGTACGCGCTGCTGGCTCGGCTGCGATTGCAGACAAAGTAGGAGCGATCCGCAAGCCGACTTCTCACGGTGACGGGTGGCCCATTCAAGCCGTCCTTTGGCTTGAGTGGGGCAGTTCCACTCCTCTCAGAAAGACGCAGGCTCGTGCCGGGTGTCACTTGGCCGTTATTTTTTCGCGCCAGGCCATGACTTCGAGGTCGGCCCGCACTGCGTCCATGACGGGAATCACCGGCCGCGCCTCCATCGTAAACGCGGGGAGCATCGAGCAGAACTTGTGAACCGTCAGGGGATCGTCGCAATCCACCAGCAGGTGCCCGCCCCAATCGCCTACCCGCACTACGAAGAACTCGATCTTGAAATTCTCCGGCGCCTTCCACTGGCCAAACACCTCCAGGATTCGTTTCTGCGCAGTCTCATACTCCGCCGGCGACCCTTGCGGGCGTTCGTTTCAGCTGATCACGTATTTCATCGCATCTCCTTGGCAAGTCGTCTCAACCGCGAACCGCCGGACGAGTCTACTACTACACGATGAGTGTGGGAGATGGCGGTGGCCTAGGCTTTTGATCTTGATGGCATCGGCAAGGTGGTATGTGGCCGGTCCTTCGCGTTCTCGGCGAAGAGCTTGCCCTGAGCGCAGCCGAAGGGGAAATGCCAGAGCGGCACAGGCTCCATTCATCCGTGCGGAACTAAGCTGGGCCACACGTTTCCCCAGGGCGCTGTTGCGACACTGTAACAGCCTTGTGCAGGTTCACCGCGCACGGGGATTTCATGCCGCCCTCCTCAGCACGGTCGCGTTAATTCCTGTCGTCGGTGTTGATGTTGAAGCCGAGGATGGCGTTTACTTCGACGGGCTGGCGGCCGCGCATGGCAGGGCGGAGTTTCCAGGTGCGCAGGGCGGTGACGATTTCGATGGTCATCGCGGCGGGGCCGGGCTCGAGCACCTGGATATTCTTCAGGTTGCCCGATGTATCGAGCTTGCATTTGATCACGACGCGGTCGTGAGGAAGGTCCTTGGGCAAATCGGTGCGCAGGCCTTGCGGGCCGACAATCGCTCCCATCCCGGCGTGCGGGGTGGGATCAACTTCGGCGAACTGCATCACGACCGTTCCCGCGGTCGTATCCACATAGACGGTGTAGTTGTCGCCGGGGAGCTTGCCGTAAAAATCAAACGCTCCACCGGAACGCGATGTGGCGACAATGGTGATCGCCGGCCCTTGCTGCTCTTTTACCGAGGAGCGACCGGGAAGAGTCGGATTGCTGCCGCCTTCCGATCCGAAGCTGGGCAAAGTGACGACGTTGGTGGTGCTGCCGCCGCGAACGTCCACGCCGGGTACCGCGGGAGAGCCGGTAGGAGCGTCGCCGGCACCGCCGGGACCGGGCGTGGGAGAGATTCCGCCGCGCGCATTGAGGTCGGAACCGGACGCGACGCCAGTCTTGCCAGCGCCTGAGTTTTCTCCGGTCAGTCCGCTGCCGGGACCGGTGCCGCTACCGATGCCTGTGCCCGCGCCGGAGCCGCCGAGGCCGGGCTTGTCTCCGCCGGCGGGAGACATGGCGATCGAGCCTTTGCCGCCGCTGCCGGGCATTCCAACTTTCGAGCCGGGTTGCGACGAGATCACAACTCCGGAGTTGTCGTTGTTTCCGCCGCCCTTGGGAGGAGCAAGAACTGAACCGACATCGCCCGAACCTCCGAGACCTGAGCCTGTTCTGCCAGAGCCGGAGAGTCCGCGACCTGAGCCGATCGAGGGAGGCGGGGGAACAATGTTGTCTGCCAGGAGCGTGCCGTTACCCGATCCGCCGGAATTCCCCGAGCCTGAGGATCCGTTGCCAGCACCCGTGATCGATGGCGGCGGAGGGATAACATTGGTCCCGCCGAGAGACGCGCTCCGTTCAGTAGTCGAGCCTCGCGCCGCGCTGCCAGCGCCTCCGACGGAGGGCGGAGGCGGAATGACATTTGCACCGAGCGATCCCGCCGGAGCGCCAGCCGCGCCGCGACTGGTTGCGGCGGTGTTTCCTGAGGAGACAGTTGGTGGAGGCGGCACAACGTCCTGCGTGCCGAAGAGTTTACCGATGATGCTGCTCACGAAGGATGTGTTACCAGCTTGAGGCGGCGGAGGAATAACGGCTGGCGTGCTGGCAGCGGAGCCGCCGCTCTCCAAGCGACGCAAGTCGTGCGCGGAATCGGTGGATGGCGGTGGGGCGATGACTGAAGGCGCGGGAAGGTTGATTTTCGCATTGCGGCCAGACTCGCGCTCCGGTGCGGAAACGGGCGGAGGCACGACGGCAACGTCGTTCATCTGCACTCGCGAAGGCGAGACCTCGCGGCCGACGGCGTTAGGAGCGGGCGGAATCACGCTTCCGTTGAGCGCCGGAGCGGAACGCCCGCGATCACGGGAGACGCGCGTGGATGCCGGGCTGATCACGTTGGCGTTTAAAGGTGGCGCAGTTCGGGTACCGTCCCGCGAAACTTTAGGAGCCGGGCCGATGATATTGGGGTCAAGTACCGGTGCGTAGAGCGTGTGCGGGGATTGGACGTTGGGCGCGGGGGACACGACGGCATTGAGAGCGAGCCCGCCGCGGGACTGATCGCGGGTGACGTTAGCCTGCGCTGGAGCGATCACGTTAGCAGGAAGACTGGGAGCAGCGAGAGAAGAATGGAGGCCTTCCGCCGGAGGTGGGCCGGGATTGGATTTGACGGCAAGCAGATTGGCGACTGCGTCGGAGGAAGAAGGAAGTTTAAGATTGGGCGCGTCGACGACATTGGCCGCCATCGATCTGCCGCGAGACACGTGAATGGTCTGGGTGCGGTGATGCGCCTCTTTGCCTCCGGCGTGGCCAGTCGCGCCGGACTGGGCGCCGCCGAGATCCTGGGTGCGTGGCAGTTCGTCGCCGGAGTAGTAAAGCACCTCATAGGAATTTACCTTTGGCGCGGAGTAGGGGCGGAGGTGGTCAATCTGCTTCGGCAGCACGATAAGGACGAACAGTAAGAACAGCTGCACGAAGAAAGACAAGAGCATGCCCCGATAGGGCATGAGAGTGTCGGGAGCTTCTCCTGCCAGCCGCGGAGCGGAGCGTGAAAAAGCCGGTCCGAAGTTGGTGACGAACTCTTCCCACCGCGACGACCATTCCACCAGGAGCCTGGGCTCGTCGTGAAGCGGGATGATCGCGACCTCTGCGAGTTGGAGAGTTTCGGTCACTTTTCGATCAAGCGCGGTTGCTCAGATCTGGCTTCGGTGTGACGCTGGGGGGAACCAAGCTGTTAGCTAGTTTCCTTCATTTTCGTCTTGATTTCAATAAGATCGCCCAATGCGGTTTCAGTTCTGGCCACCGTGTGGCGGGGTAACTCCAGGACTGAGGCAGCCTGCATGCGGACGGGGGAGAAGCGCCAAGGCTGAAGATTGTGCTCGAGGTGTACCACCTTCCCGGCGCGGTCTAAATAGACTACGTCAATGGGGAACCGCATAGCAAGAGTATGAACGCCGCGGCAGGGGCGAATCCAGAGTCCGCAGCTGTTACCAAAGTCACCTTCGGAAGTCCCCAGCAGGCCCACCAACCGCGACCAATGTGTCTGCGCCACTGCAAGGTTAGTTGCGAGATAGAGCTGGCGGGTTTGGTTAAAAGCCTGGGCCTGAGGGATTAATCGCCTTCTCGGAGAACCGGGCATGACGACTCCTGATTTCCTTCCGTTGGATGCTTGTCAGTGGCCGATCACTTCCCGAACACAGAGCGATAGGCCTGAATGAGTGGCGGACCAACCGTCACGGCTAGGAACGGTACCAGAATGAATATAACCAGGGGAGGGACCATCTTAATGGTAGTTTTCGCGGCCTGCTCTTCAGCCCGTTGGCGGCGGGCGGTGCGCAGAGAGTCCGAGTGAACGCGCAACGCTTGAGCCACACTGGTGCCGAAACGGTCGGTCTGGATGAGAGTGCCGACAAGAGCGCGAATGTCGTCCACGCCGGTGCGGTCGACAAGGTTGCGCAGCGCTTCGGCGCGGGGCTTGCCGGCGCGCATCTCCAGGTTGACGAGGTGAAATTCTTCGCTGAGATCGGGATGAGCGTGATTCAGGTCTTTGCCGACGCGCATCAAGGCCTGGTCCAGGGCCAGGCCGGCTTCCACGCAAATCACTGTAAGGTCGAGAGCGTCGGGCAGGCCGATGCGGATGCGCTGTTGACGGTCTTTTATCATGCGCTTCAGGAAGAAGCGGGGAAGGAAAAAACCGAACGCAGGTACGCAGACCAGCAGGCTCAAACTCGTGAAACCGGAAAAAGCTACGACCCCGGCCAGGCCGAGAGCCGCCAACATCAGGCGGGCGCCGAAATAATAAGTGACATGGCGCGGCTCGCGAAGCCCAGCCTGGATCAGCCAAGCACGGGTGCGAGTGACGTCGGAGGGTGAGAGCGGAATGGCTTTGCTGATGGGGTCGAGGGCGTGCTCGATCCGCTCTCTCACCTTGACCGCCGACTTCTCGGGCGACCGGGCCGGCTGCCCGCCCAGCGAGCGCAGACGGGCTCCCAGCACGGAACTGGGTGTGACCACGGCCGCGCCGAAGGCAAAGACCACCAGCACGACGGTCACGAATATAACGATGGTGAGAATCAGCAAAGGCATTCTTTTATCTGGTCTTACTAAAGCTTCGTCCTGCTAACCATTCTCAGCTAAACCTGGATCTTGATAATCTTCCGGATCACGAAATAACCGATGGTTTGCAAAGTAATACTGACTACAAGCAATACATGGCCGAACGGATCATAAAAAAGAGGTTTGACAAAGTCAGGGCTGAAAATCCAGAGAATTACCAAAACCGCTGGGGGCATACCCATCAACAGGGCCATGGTGAGACGGCCCTGCGCGGTGTGAACCCGCACCTGCCGCTGAAGTTTGAAGCGTTCTCGAATCACCGAGGAAAGATTGCCGAGGATTTCGGCGATATTGCCGCCGGTTTCGCGTTGCAGCATGACTGCGGTTACAAAAAACTTAATGTCGATCATCGGCACACGGTCGGCGAGATTCATCAGGGCGTCACGAACCGGCATGCCGAACTTCTGCTCTTCGAAGAGTTGACGGAATTCGCTGGCCAAGGGCTCGGAAATTTCGTTGGAGATCATTTCCAGCGCGGTGGTGAAGGCGTGTCCGGCGCGGACCGCCCGGGCGAGAGTGTCGATCGCCTCAGGAAAAAGCTCTTCGATTCTTTCAAAACGCTTCTGACGGCGATAGGACACAACCGCATAGGGAAGGAACGCGCCGATGATCAACGCGGCCCAGCTGATGGCGGGGTTTTTGGTGAAGATCAAAACGGCAAATCCGGCAAGAATTCCGCAGACGGCGCACATCCCGAGGAAATTACCCGCGCGGAATCTCATGCCGGCCTGCAACAACGCGTCCTGCAACGCCGATACCCTGGCAGAGCGGCGGAGTAGAGTGTCGAGGGCGGGGATTTTGCTGAGTTGTTCGTCGCGCACCAGGGCGAGTTCCTGGTCAGGTTCGCGTTCCGGCGCCTTCTGCACGGTGGCCAGGCGATCTTTAATGAGGCGAGCCTGCGCCTGACGCTCGTCGAACAGGGACACGCCGGCGAAGGTCGCAAGCGCAACCACGACGAACACGACAAGCGCGATCAACAGTGCGGGCATGTGAGGTGGTTCTCTACCTTCAATTGCTGATTATTGATTGCTGATCGTCGATGAATAAAGCCCATGGATTCGGGTTTTAATCAACGCTCCACAATCACCAATTGCATTTTTTCTCAAACATCCGTTCTCGAATCAAATAAAGCCGCCCGCAAACGGGCGCCATATGACGCCAAACGCTCGGAGAAATGGGGGCGCACGCCGGTGGCGCGGAAAGTGCCGCGAACTTTGCCGGCTTCGTCGATGCCGCGGCGTTCGAACACGAAAATATCCTGCATGGCAATGACATCGCCTTCCAGACCAGTGATCTCAGAAACGGAAATGACTTTGCGGGTTCCGTCGGACAAGCGGGCGACCTGCACCACGCCGTGGATCGCGGAGGCAATCTGATGTCGGACGGCGCGCTCGGGAATGTTGAGATTCGCCATTGAAACCATGTTCTCCACGCGAGCCAGGGCGTCGCGCACAGAGTTGGCGTGGACCGTGGTGAGAGAGCCCTCGTGACCCGTATTCATGGCCTGCAACATGTCGAAGGCCTCTTCGCCGCGCACCTCGCCGACGATGATGCGGTCGGGCCGCATACGCAGGCTGTTGATGACCAATTGCCGCTGCCGGACCGCGCCTTTGCCTTCGATGTTGGGCGGGCGCGTTTCGAGGCGGACCACATGCTCCTGCTTGAGTTGCAGTTCGGCGGCGTCTTCAATGGTGACGATGCGCTCCACGTTGGGAATGTAGCCGGAAAGGACGTTGAGCAATGTCGTTTTGCCGGCGCCGGTGCCGCCCGAGATCAGCAGGTTCAATCGTCCCTTCACCATGGTGGAGAGAAGTTCGAGCATGGCCTCGGTCAGCGTGTGGTTCTCGATCATGTTGCGGGCCGTGACCGGAACGCTTCCAAAACGACGGATGGAAAGGCAAGCGCCGTCCAAAGCGAGGGGCGGAATAATCGCGTTCACGCGGGAGCCATCGGCCAGACGGGCATCGACCATGGGCGAAGACTCATCCACGCGGCGGCCCACGCGGGAAACGATGCGCTCGATGATCTGCATGAGGTGCTGATTGTCTTTGAAGGACAACCCTGTCAATTCCAGTTTGCCCGCGCGCTCAATGTAAACTTTGTCGAATCGGTTGACCAGAATGTCGGAGATGGAGTGATCCTTCAGCAAGGGTTCGAGCGGACCGAGGCCGAAGATCTCGTCGAGGATCTCGCGCGATAGCCGCTCGCGCTCGGCAAAGCTGAGGGGAATAACCTCACTATTGACCGAGTTGCGGATTAAGACGAGAACTTCTTCGCGGGCCGAGTCGCCGGTGGAGCGGCCCAACTTTTCCAGATCAAGGCGGTCGAGGATCTTGCGATGCAGGTCGGCCTTTACCTGCTGGTACTCGCTGTGCTCGAAGGTCTGCAGATTGGGCATACAGAGTTACACCATCTTAAACCTATATCGTCTTGATCCTATCCCGTCTTGAACCTATACCGTCTTGAACAGGGACCAGGCGGCCCGTTTCACGTCGACGTCATTGCGGGTCAATTCGTTCGCCAGGCCGGAAAAACAACGGGCAATCTCAGTGTGACTTTGCTCCATAACCGGCGCGCCCCGATCAATGGCCGAGGAAATGGCGAAATACTGATTGGGGACGCGCCACAACAATTTGACTCCCGCGGCATTTTCCGCATCCGCTTCGCTGAAGCCCGGCACCTTTCGAAAGCGGTTGAGCAGCAGCCGCACACGCTCGCGGTGGCCGGTTTCTCCCAGATACTGTTGTACACGAGCCGCACTCCACAGTGAGGCCACGTCGGTGCAAGCCACCAGCAGCACGCACTCCGACAAGTTGGCGACCAGTCGGCTGGCGGCATCGAGACGCGAAGAGTTGTCCACGACCACATAACGATAGTGCGTTACCAGCATATCGAACAGCCGGACAAACTCCGCGGTCGATGGTTCGATCGAGGCCGGCGTGTTGGTTCCGGCCAGCAACTGCAACCCGCCGCTGTGCCGGGTCATGAAGCTCTCCAGCAGGGAACTATCCATGCGATGGAGATTGCGAGTGGCGTCGGCGAGGGTGAACAAGGGTTTGAGATTCAAATGCAGTGCGGTGTGTCCGAGGGGCGCGAGGTCCACCAGGGCGGTTTGGCCATGGGCCGACTGCAGGGCCAAGGCGAGGTTGACGGCGACGGTGGTGGCTCCGCTACCACCCTTGGCATTGACGACGGTGAACACCTTGCCGCGCGGACCTTCTTTCTGAACCCGCCGCTGCGCGGTGGTCAGGCGGACAAAAGCCTCCAGCAGGTCGGTGGTGGTGGTAGGGCGCTCGATGAACTCGCGCGCTCCGGCGCGCATTGCGCTCACGATGATCTGGGGCTGGTTGAGATTTCCGATGGCAAATACGGCGCAGTCGGGCAGTTCCTGGTGCAAAAGTTCAATGGCGCGCATCGCGACAGCGGGATTATCGCCGGGGATATCGACCAGCAGCACCTCGGGATTGGCTGCCTGCACGCGCCGCATGACCGGATCCGAGCCCGCTACCGGGAAACTGGCGCAGGTATGGACCGTGCGGGCCACGCTTGTGCCATCGACCAACACCTGGAGCACGGTACGCTGCTCATTGTCCGTGGCCACGATAACGACTGAAAGCTCGGGCATAACCTACGTCTACTCCTGAGAAAACAGTTGTCAGCGTCCAGTTGCCAGTTGCCAGCATCCAGTTCGTTGGTCTGATCGTCGTGTCCGTCTGCTTATTTCCACAAAGGCTTCTTCTCGTCGAACTTCTCGTTCTTGATGAATGGCTCCGGATTCTTTGGCCCCGGCGGGGTTTCGGTATTGGGTGAGATCCGATGCACTGTGCACAGCACCATCAGTTCCGAGTTGCTCTTCTGAATACTCTTGCTCTTGAAAAAAGCGCCCAGGATCGGAATGTCGCCCAGGCCGGGAACCTTGTTCCAGATATCGGTGACGCGATTGTCGATCAGGCCGGCGATGACGAAGCTTTGCCCATCCTTCAACTCGAATTCGGTCTCAGCCTTGCGCGTACTCAAAGCCGGGATGGTGAAGCCGGAAATGGTAAGAGCGTCGGCGAAATCCAGAGTACTCACTTCAGGAGAGACGGTGAGGTGAATGTTGCCGTTGGGCATGATCACGGGGGTGAACTCCAGCTTTACGCCAAACTCCTTGAAAGAGATGGTCACCGCGGTGAATCCCTGTCCAGGCTGAACGATGGGGAAGGGAAACTGGCCACCCGCGAGGAAGCTGGCTTTCTTGCCATTGACGGCGATGAGGTTGGGCTCGGCGAGAATCTGGAGGAGGTTCTTGGACTCTAGCGCCTGAATCACCGCGCCCAGATGGATATTGGGCTGAAAGAGAAACAGATTGAGAACGCTGCTGATGCTTTGGTTGGCGGTGAAAGGGGTATTTTGTCCCTGAGTTTGGCTGATCTGTTGCCCGGCGAAGCCGCCGAACTGTCCGGTGGTCGAGGTTCCGATCACATTAGCGGCGCCGTTAGAAAAAATATTGGCTCCAAGTTGGGTGGTTGCGGAGCGGTCAACCTCGGCGAACTTCACTTCCAGCAGCACTTCCTGCGCGCCCACAGGACCGAAGGTGAGTACGTTGACAACGTTCTTCGAATAAGCGGCAGCCAGTTCGCCGGCGCGCTTGGCAACGTCCTCCGTCGTCACGTGGCCGGAGAGAACGATGGCTGCGCGCGAAGGCGTGACGGAAATCTGTTCCTCGGGGAAAACACGATGTTCTTCTTCGGCTGCGGCGCTGACATCGACGTCGACGCGGAGATCGAAGCTGCGTGAGCGCTCGTTTTCGTCCCAGATGATTAGGGAGACTTCGCCGGGCGCTCGGCCATGAACGAGAATCTGCGTGGGCGTAAGAACGGTGGGGTCTGCGACGCTGGGGTCGGTCACCGAGATGCGCTTGATCTGTTCAGTGGTGTTGATGAGCAGAGACTTGTCGACCATTACACGCAGCGGAGCCGAACCTTGCGGCTGGGCCGACTGCGCCGGAAGCGTGGTCTGAGCGGTGGCTGGCGGAACGGGTTCCTGGGGTGTTTGAGTCGCGGATTGCACAGCCTCGGCCGTGGCGGATACTGACAGAACGAGCGCCGGGAGTACAACCAACATTGCAACCGCTACGAACAGTGGCGTGCGAACCTTCATCGTGTGATTCCTGTCCACATTAGGAAACCTGCTAACGCAACTTGCCGAACGCGTAGGCCGAAACTGCTCCGACTACTTGGGGTCTTCACCGCTTTGTTCCGGTAACGGGACGACAGTTTTCTTGTCACCCTTATAGACATCCACACTGAGAACCGTCGGAGCGGGAGGCGGTTTCTCGGTCTTCGGTTGCTTTACAGTATGCACGGCCGCCCGAGGAGGCGCTGCAGGGACAGTGCCCCCCTTGTACAGACCCTTGGCATTGGCTGCGTCCACGGCGTCCTGATGCGTATCGAGCGGGTTGCGCAGGGAGAGTTGAATCTTGCCTTCGGAACTGGCCAGGGTCAGGCGTTCAGCGTCTTCAGGTGTAGCGAGAAGCGTGATTACCGGAGTGGTCTGGGCTTCTCCGTTGGCACTGCGTTCCAGAGTGTGGCCGGAGGCAATCACCGCTACATTCTGCAGAACCGTGGTAGTTTGAGGCTCGGTGCCGCCATTCGGGGTTCCAGTGAGGAGTACGTCGACGCGGGTTCCCGGACCGACGAAGCCAGCCACGGAGACCACCTCATTGACCCGCACTGAGACGGCGCGCATTCCCGGCGGAATCATGGAAGGCAAACCGGCTCCCGCATTTTCAGGAGCCAGCTTGCTGGGTAAAATGAATTCGCCCCTGGTGACGGGAATGATCACGCCGCGGCCCAGCACCTGCGACTTTCTGGCGTACGCTCCAGCAGGCAGGCCAGAGGCGGGGAAGCGGGCGATCCGTATGTCATGATCTTCGATGCGGGCTCCCACCTGAATGTCATCGAGGGCCACGATCACGTCGGCGCCGGGTTCGCTGGTTGACGGACCTCTCCCTTGCAGGGTCTTGTAAACCCAGAAGCTGACGAAGGCTCCCAGAGCCAACGCCAGACCTCCGATCATCAACAAACGAGTGCGGTTCATAGTGCTCCGTCAGGATGAGCAAAGCGCAATTATCCCAGCCGTCGCCCGGGAAGAATTGTCGCTGTCGTACTGCGCAGATTCCTTACTGAATCGAACTGGCGACGTTGGAGAAAACATTGTTCGCGTTAGAGCCGATAAGCCGAATCGTGCCCACCACGATAACCAGGATCACGGCCAGCATTACAGCGTACTCCGCGATATCCTGGCCTTCTTCCTCGCGCCACAATCTTCGAAGATGCTCCATACTTTCCGTCCTCCTAAGAAACAGCAAGCGTTTTGAAACAGCTTTTCCAAAGCAGATGAAAGGCACCTGGCCTCTCAGGGACTTGCGTCCCTTTTACATCTACTGGGCTGCAAACATACCTGTCCTGCAGTGATCCACCTCATAATAACCTGCAAAATGCTCCCAGAGGGGTAATTTGTTGCATTCCCACGGTAACCAGGTCGCGGCCTCCGTCGGAACAGATGGATGAGACGCACTCAGGACGACGGCCTGGGAATCCTCATAGGTGACGGTCCAACCGGAAGAATTCCGCAAACCGGTCGCCAGGGCAGAATCCGCAGGGACCAGCACGGTTGTGATTCTCCATTGCTCGAGGGTTTGTTGCCAATCGCCTTTGAACTGATAAGTGTTTGCGAACTGGTCAAGCAGTTGACGTCCGTAAAGATCAGCCCGGCCATCGATGAAGACGCGAGTGGAAGGGTAAAGCCTCCAGATCAGGTAGCCGCCCCAGTCGTAATGGTTGAACATCCTGCCTGCGGGATGAGAGTGAAGAAATGCGACCGCGCGCGAAGGGAAGAGTTGCATTTCAGCCTGTGGCTGGCGCTGTATTACCTGGGCGGTGTGGACGCCAGCAAAGACAGCGATCGCCAGCACGATCGCACCGTTGAGAAAGGGGTTGAGCAAAGGGAAATGCGGCGACGGAGGACGCGATGACTGCGGTCGACTCGTGGGCCAGTCTCCGAGCCTCTGGCAGCCTAACGGCATTGCGATCAAAACGAACAGCGGCGTCATGCGGATGGCGCAAAGGCCGGCGTACAGGCTGATGACTAACAGAAGCAGGTCCCGTGGGCGCAGCTCGCGGCGAGACCAACTTAGAGCTGCGAACGTCCACAGCACAATCAGCAGGAAGGGCCAGTACTCGGCACGATGGAAATTGGGTGAGGCCCATTCGACGATGTAGCTCTGCATGGCGGCCGATCGGAGCGTCTCAATCGGGTAGGAAAACATCCGCAGGCCGTTGGGATTCAGAGGCACAATCAGTAGATCGAACAGCAGTACGAGCGCCGCGATCCGTAAATGCGATGCAGGCTGCTGGGATCGTCCAAGCACGCGTTCCGTCAATTCTCCCGCCAGGAACAATGCCGACAGAGCCAGACCGAGAGCGAAGCCGGCGTGCAGATTCACCCAGAGCAGCGTTAGCGGAAGAGTCCACCAAAGAAGCTTCGGATTGCATTCGGAACGTTCGAGGATCAGCAACCACAGACTGGTCAGGAGAAGAGAAAGAACCTGAGGACGCACTCCCCAGACAGGCTGACAGGCCCAGGCTGCGCAGAGCACGGCTACGCCAGCAACGTAGGGATTGGGGCCGCACCGTAGGTAAAGCAAAAGGAACGCCACGCAGAGCACCGCGGCAAACACAACAATCAATCCGCCAAAGCCTGTGGCGCGCTCAACCGCATAGAGCAGGAGTTCGGAAAGCCACTCATGCGTAACCCAAGGCTCTCCCGCACGGGTAAAGGAGAACGGATCCGTATGAGGAACGCTTGTGTGCTCGGCAATGTACTGCCCCGTTCTGAGATGCCACCAGACATCGGGATCGGTGACATTGCGCGCCATCAAGGCAAACAGGCCTAGGAAGAGGACTGCCAGGAAGACGCGCCTGGTGCTGAGAGTCGCATTCATGGAGTATTCGTTACGGGCGGCGGTTGTGCTTGTGCGCTCCGCAACAGCACAACCACTAGCATAGGCAAATAAATAAAGATCACAGCCAGCCTTCCGACTTCGGTGAAGTTGGCGGGTTGGTGGAACCAGCGCCACACTCCTGCACCCCAACTGAGAAACGCGGTGAGCAAAATTTCCCGCCGCGACCTGGGGATCAGCCAGAGTGTAAAGCTGTCGAAGAACCAGCGCTGCGGCATGATCGAGGCAAGCAGGAGCAGCCATGCGTCACGATCGCGGTAACGCAGCAAGGCAAGCAAGAGGAGAGGTCCGGGAAAAATCAGCAACGGAACGAAGTGCTCGTAATAGTGCGTTTGCCGGAACCACAACAGCGGCCATTGCGGCATCACAGCAAAGCTTAATACTCCCAGGAAAAGGCAGGCCAGCAGGCCGCGCCGAGACAGCCGGGTCAAGAAAACAGGCAATCCGACTTGCGGTTTCATCATGGTTACGGGCAGCAGCATGGGAAAGAAAGCGCTGGCGGCGATGATGGGTGGCCATTGCGCGGTGAGGAAGCCGGCCCAATAAGGGAAGGCAAGAAAAATCCGCAGCCTGCCGTAGTTTTCGCGCGTGAGGCCGAAAGCCAGCAGTGCGGAACTGACTCCGTAAAATATGCCGGCGGCGATTTCCGGCGCTATGCGCAGCAACGGCAGGGCTGGCAATGCGGCGGGCAAGGGATACTGTTCGAGCGGGGTATCGTAGGGATTCTGGCGGCCCACGAGCCTCCCCGCCAGGTGAAGCGCCCAATGGAAGTCGCCGGCACCCTGGTGGATGCGCTGGAGCAAGAACCAGCAGAATGTACCGGTGGCCACGCCCACGACCGCTGCCACTAGGATTCGCTTTCGCATCGCGGTAAGTTTGCACACCAGTTGTAACATGGGGGCGGCCGGTTACGTTGACCGGTTATGTTGAGAAGAAGGGTGCCGTTCGAAAGCCTTGCGCAAACGTCTGCAACTCGCGCTTTTTCTGGTTTTGGCCGTGGTTGCGGCGGCGAGCATGTGGTTCTATGCAACGCAAATTCTGCGAGCGCGGCAGATCGCCGATGCGGAAATTAAGCAGATTCCGCGGGGCAATCTCTCCGATCTTTATCCTCGCTGGCTGGGAACGCGTGAGCTCCTGTTGCGGCATCGTAATCCCTATAGCCGTGAAGTCACGCTGGAAATTCAGGAAGGGTATTACGGGCGGCGGTTGGATCCGTCGCGGCCGAATGATCCAAGAGATCAGCAAGGCTTCGCCTACCCGGTGTACGTGGTGTTTCTGCTGGCGCCGCTCTCCGGGATCGCGTTCCCGGTGCTACGGATTGCATTCTATTGGTTGCTGGCAGTGCTGACGGCGGCAAGCGTTTGGCTGTGGCTGCGCACGCTGCGCTGGCGGCTGCACCCGCTGGCGGTTGGCGCTTGCATGGCGCTTACTCTGGGTAGCTTTGCGGCAGTGCAGGGCATCAAGCTGCAACAATTGAGCCTGCTGGTGGCGGCGCTGCTGTCGGCAGCCTCGGCCTGTGTGGCATGCGGTTTTTTGTTTCTCGGAGGAGCCCTGCTGGCGCTGGCGACGATCAAACCGCAACTGGCGTGGCCTCTTGCGGCCTGGCTGCTTTTGTGGGCGGTGGGCGATTGGCGCTCACGCCGCAGACTGGCGTTAGGGTTCGGATTGATCATGGCTCTGCTGCTGGCTGGGGCGGAGATCATCCTGCCGGGATGGTGGCGAATGTTTGCCCAGGCGGTTGCGCAATATCGCCAATACACTCAGAACCAATCTGTGATCGAAGTTATCCTGAACGAGTTTCTGGGCCCGGTTGCGAGCGGCGCCGCGGGCCGTACGGTAGCACAAATCCTTGCGGCGATTGCGGTGCTTGCTTGCGCAGCCGTGCTGTGGAAGTTGCGCCGCCAGCCAGCAGACACCAAGGGGTTCAGCGCTGCGACGGCACTGGCGCTCGCTTTGACGGTGCTCGTGGTGCCGATGTACGCGCCCTACAACCAGGTTTTACTCTTGCCGGCAATTCTGCTGCTGGCACGGGAGCGTGCGGTTTTCCAGTTGCGCTCGCTCGCCGGAGTTCTGGCGTATTGGGTGGGCGCTTTTGTCGTGGGATGGCAATGGGCGGCTAGCCTGTGTCTGACGGCGATTTATTATCTAGCTTCGCAGACGTCGGCGCTCGACCGCTGGACTTGGCCGTTCTTCGCAACCTTCGCATTGCCGGTGTGGGTGTTCGCGTTGACGCTTTTTCTTGTGAAACACGAACCACGCAAGTTGCCAGAGGCTCTAAGGTGACAGCGATCACGAGTGGGCCGGCGGGGCGAACGCGCAAGAACGCCGACAAGGAGCATGCCACTTCTGCGACGCCATCAACCGCAGATCGTGGCCGGCCTGCCTGGCAGCGTGCGCTTGTACTGGCTCTGTCTTTGCGGCTCATCTATTCCCTCCTTGCGGCCATCATTGCCCTGATTCAACCCGTGAACTGGCGGCTGGTCCACTCGAATGCCCTGACCGAAAATCTTTCTCCACCCGACCATGGTGTGCATTATCTGTTGTTTGGTGTTTGGGAGCGTTTCGACACGCTTTGGTACATTCACATCGCGGCCCATGGTTACGACCGGCCTGAAGCAGTCGTCTTCTTCCCGCTGTACACCAGCTTGGTAAAGATCATGAGCCTGCTTGTTCCGCCGATAGCTGCCGCTCTGCTTATTTCAACCATCGCGGCGTTCTTTCTTTTTTGGGGATTGCAGGAGTTGCTGCTCGCGGATGGTCCGCCGAATCTAGTGAAGCAGAGTGTTTTCCTTTGCGCAGTTTGGCCGGCCAGTTTTATTTTCTTCGCGGGCTACGCCGAGTCGTTGCTCCTTGCCCTGATCGTTTGGTCGCTATGCATGGCCCGCAGAGAGTCTTGGCTGTCGGCGGCTGCCCTGGGCCTGGCTGCGGCACTGACCAAGGCAGTCGGCGTGGTGGTGGTTGTGCCTCTGCTGATCATGGCGTTTCGGCAAGAAAAGATGAAGGCTCTGCCAGTGTTTTTAGTTCCTCTTGGTCTAGTGGGATTCGTGGAATATCTGCATTGGACCGGCCACGGTGCCCTGGCCTCAGCCTATGGGCAATATTGGCGGACCTCGATGGCCGCTCCCTGGACGACCCTGTGGGCGAGTGTTTCCTCGTTGGTACACACGCCCAATCCGATTCTTGCATTGAATCTGATCTTCCTGCTCGCGGTGTCTTTTCTTGCCATAAGGAGCCGGCTCAGAATCGAATATCTTCTCTATGCCGCTGGCGCGATTTTTATTTTCCTGTGCAAGGAAACCACACCTCCACTGCAGAGCATGATGCGCTATCTGCTGATTGTCTTTCCTGCCTTCGTCGGTTTTGCTGATCTGCTCCGGAGTCCGAGCCTGCAGTCGAGATTCGGGATGGTGTGCGCGTCGCTTTTTGTGGTTAACCTCGGATTGTTGTGGCTTTTCCTGGGTTGGTCGCTCGTGTTGTAAACCCGATCGCTGCGCTGGTCAGGAACAACAAAAGCACAGGAATACTGACGACATCGTATGCGCCAGCGGTTAGCGCCCACAAATGCAGCGGAGGCAGAAACAAGATCCCAAGCAAGCCCAAGGTGATCCATTTCGCCGGATTTGGCAGGCGCGGCGTTTGCGCCAATATGCGGCGCAGAAGCAGAGAAATCGGAAGCAGTACGACGGCGAGGTCGTGCGGGTTGAGGTGATAGCTGACCAGCAGCGCAAATAATACGGTGTTTGAGAAAGCGAGATCGAACGCCGCATGGGCCGAGACTGGAGGGCTTAACTGGCATGCGAGGCGCGCCTGCTTCCAGGCGATCAAAGTCGTGACCAGCGCGGCTACGGAAAGAATCAACACCGTGGCGATGGCCCAATTCGACTGGTCGCGGTTCAAGAAGAGATAAGTCAACCCGCGGAAATTGGGCATGGCCTGGGGAGCAATGCCACCCAAGGGCTGCTCGCGGAAATGCAGCAGGAAGTTTGGATAAATCGTGAGCACCGACCATCCCGAGATGGCGACTGACACTCCCGCCAGGGCCAGCGCGGTTAGGCTGAAGCCTTTCGCAAGGCCGTTTCTGGAACTTCTGCTTTGGGTTAACACGAGCGCCACGGCCAGCGGTAGCACCACTTGAAACTTGAAGAGGCCGAGGGCGAGCCAGCATCCGGCGGCAAATCCCCGCTCACGCCGGAGGGCCGTGAACGCCAAAACGACCAACAATAGCAGCAACAGCGAATCCTGGCCCTGCAGAACACAGACCAACACTGGTACAAAAGTCAGCGAGATTGCGAGCAATACACGCCAATTCCAAGGCGACGGTACATCCGTTGCCATACGCCGAGCGCTCACTGCGAGTAGCGCGATGGTCAAGAAGGACCAAAGCACATACGCATATCTCAACGGCAGCCAGGCCACTACGACGTACAACACTGCTTCAAACGGAGGGTGGGTGTAGAGAGTGCCCACCCTGCCGGCGTAGCGAGCCTGATATTGTCTCTGAACGTCGGCATCAAACAGTTGGTGCCCGTGGCCGTCGGCCAGCATGCGCGCGGCGCAATAGAAATGAGGGAAATCGGCGCCCTGAATCAAAACCAACGAGCGCGAGCCGGCGAAAACCGCCAACGAGCACACGAAGACGAGAAGAATCAAATTCTTCGCTCGGGAGCTGAGTGCCCTTTGGCGAGTTGTATCCGGAGGAGGCACGCCGCCGCAGTCTATCGAAGGCGGGGCGGAAGCGCTACCCGCAGTCTCCAGGAAGGCTCTTCCCGCCGGGGCCTGATTCCTGTCATTATGCTTATCAGCGTGGCTTCCGGGTACACTGGGGCGGAGGCGGCGCTACACCTCCATGACCTTGAATGCGATAGCTCGGGGGAAGTCTTCCGGTTCTGGGGTCTTTCCCGCGCTCGTGCTGGTGCAAGGCAACGAGCAGCGGAACATTGTCCTCAACCGGACTCCGTTCAGCGTCGGGCGCAAGGTCGATAAAGATCTGGTAATCGCCGATCCCCGGGTATCGCGCGACCACGCGCTTATCGTATTGGAGGAAGACGGATTCTTTCTCGTCGATCAGGGCAGCAAGCACGGCACGTTTGTGAACGGGGAACGCATTCAGCGGCAAAAGCTGGAGCGCAACGATCGCCTGGAGTTTGGGGCGCGCGATTCGACCTACGCCATCTTCAATCCGGCGCACGGTAGCTCGAACACCGCGCGCGAGTTCCTGAGCCAGATTTCCGGCATCCAGATCTCGCAGGAAGCTACCGACCTTGAAAAGTTAACTCTGTTTCTGGAAGCAGCTCGCAAGTTGAACACCGCCGGCGTGCTCGACGAAATCCTGATGACCATGCTGGAGGTGACGCTGCGGCTGACCCGCGCCGAACGCGGCTACGTCTTTCTCAAAGACGAAGAAGGCAAGCTGCGGCTGGGAGCAGGACGGAACAGCAAAGGCGAGGCGCTGTTGGACGACAAAACGATTTCCCATTCGGCGCTCGACGAATCGCTGCGTTCGAATTCGGAGTTTCTGCTCACCGACACCGGCAGTTCGTCGGACCTGGCCGGCCGGCAGAGCATTGTGGCTTACGACTTACGCACCGTGATTTGCATTCCATTGAGAAAGCGTCAAGTGCAGGCCTCTCGCGAACAGCAGACGCCTGCGCCCGACCCCGCCGCCGAAGTGACGGGAGTGCTCTACGTGGACTCGCGCTTTGCCTCGCGGGAATTTTCCGGCGTCGGCCACGACATTCTGCGGGCCATCGCGACAGAAGCCGGGTCGCTGATCGAGAACGCCCGACTGGTCCAGGCCGAGGAAGAATCCCGCCGCTACCAGCAGGAACTGACTATTGCCGCCAGCATCCAGCAACGCTTGATGCAGGTGAAGATTCCGGAAGTGCCGTTCGCCACGCTGCGCGGCAAGAATCTGTCTTGCAAAGAAATTGGTGGCGACTTCTTCGATGCGGTCATGACGAAGGAAGGCCTTGCCATAGTGCTAGCCGATGTTAGTGGCAAGGGAGTCTCCGCGGCCCTGCTGGCTTCCACGCTGCAAGGCATGATCTATTCGCATTTGAGTTCGGGCATGCCGCTGTTGCAGGTGGTCGCTGCCGTGAATCACTTCTTCACCGAGAAACTGGTGGGAGAAAAATATGCCACCGTCCTGCTGGCGCGTTTGCGCAAGGACGGTGATCTGGAATACGTCAATTGCGGTCACGTGCAGCCGTTGCTGGTCTGTGGTGGAGAAGTGATGCGCCCGCCGCACGGCAATGTGCCCGTAGGATTGCTTCCGGATGCGACGTTTGAAAGCGCGCGCTGCCAGCTCAACTCGGGCGACCGGTTCATCCTGGTCACTGACGGTGTAACGGAAGCGGAAAATGCGATGGGCGATTTCTTCGAAGATTCGCGGTTGGAAGCCGCCGCGTCCAAGACCCCCACGCTGGAGGGCATTTTCACCGCGGTTTCCGACTTCTGTGCTGGAAATCCCCTTAGCGACGACTGCACTGTCGTGGAACTGGTTTACTCCACATCCCGCGCGGAGGCGTAAGCTGTGGCGTAGTCCTCAAGACTTTCCAGGGGTGATGAGTGAAGATGCCTCGTTCTTTCGGATTTGCGTTTTCGATCCCGGCCGGCCCCGTCGTGGCCCTGTGCCTCTTGGTTTATTCCTTCGCCTCCGCGCAAGACTATTACCCCAACCAGGAAGTTCGAATCGCTGATCTACCGTCTCTGACGGCGAAGTCGAAAGATGCTTCCGATGTGCTCGCGGCCTCGGTGGAGATTATTCTGCGGGACAACGAAGTGTGCTGCGGGAAGAACTCCGCTCTCGAAGACAGCATCCAGAGAGCGGACCCAACGTCCTTGAAAGACATTGCCGCCAGGCTCCAGGGAAGGCATGTGTTGAGCGATGGCCGCGCGATCGTGGTCACGGCCGACTATGTGCCCGCCCCTTCAGTCAATTCCGGCAACTTGATCACTGCGCTCACGGAGAAACAAGCGTTGCTTATGGACTGGAATTCTCACTTGTATGTTGTCTACGGAGTGATCTACAGCACGAGTTACACCGTGGAGGGCGGGAGAATGGACTCGATTTTCAAGATATTTCTCGTGGACCCGCGGTACTCCGACCAGCGGCGTGAAGTAACCTTCGATCGACAGACCGATGATTGGGGGAAGGTGCAAGGCCTGTTGATGCTGAAGTCTGCGCCGCAATAGTGATTCCGCGCTGGCTTACCTATGCCACTGTTACGTTGTAGTCCTTACCCTCCCAACGATTCTCCTGCGTCCAATAGAACGTGAACACAACCTGGCTTCCTGTGGGCAGTGAGGCTGTCGGCAAATCGAGTATGTGGATGCCCAAGCCGGTGTCGCGAGTGTTCGTATCCTGCGAAGTCTTCCAGCCGTCAAGGCTCCAGTGCACCAGCGCAGGATTGAGCAACTTGATGCGCAGCTTCTTGTTACGCGGGAGCGAGTGAGGCTTGTTGTTGATTCTCCACCCAGAGAGTTGACGCGTAGGTTTCTCCACCTGATAGCGTTGTACGGACTGCGGAGCCTGGTCGAAAATCTTGCCATCGCGCAGCGAACGGCGCAACTTCACGTACTCGGAATGTGCCCAAACCAACGGACAGGCCGAACCGGTGGGCTTGCCCCGAAAAAGTTCCAGGGAGGGGATATCATCGGCATCCCAGACCTGCTCGGAGAGTAAACGGCTATGACCGACGGTGCAGTTCTCCATCATCGTCAGCAAAGCTTCGGCCTCACGGGGCCGTCCCGCGGCCAGTTCATAGTGAGCGCGTTCCCCGGCCAGCAGAGGCCAGGGACGGCCGATCCCGGTTCCGTCGAAAGGCGACCCATCTTTGTGCTCGCCATAGCCGTCGCCGTTGTAGCGATACCAGCATGGACCTTGCGGGAGTTCCGCACGTAACAGAGCGTCGATAACGCGAACTGTGTTGAGGATGCGTGGATCGTTGGGCGCACGCAAGCCGAATCGCACCAGCGCCAGCGAGTCAGGACTCACCAGGTGCGACACCTGCTCCATGTTTTCCCCAGGCGGGCGATTCTTAATTGGAACGAAGCCTTGCGTCGGCGAGGAGGCGCCGTCGCTATCCGGAGGAGCGATGCGGACATAATAGCCCTCCACTCCGATTTGTTTGGCGAGATCGCCGCCCGTGGCATAGATCCAGCGTTCGATATTGTCATTCCAGGCATCGGCGGTGTCGCGAAGAGTTGAGACGGCATCGGCGTGTCCCGTCAATTCCGCGATGTCGGCTGCAGCCAGTAGCCCGGAAATTTCCGCGGCCAGCGTGAAGGGAGAATAGCCCGCGTCTTCTTCCCAGCGATCTTGCTGCGTAACTGGGCCATTGCGCAGAATAAAACTGGCAGCGCTGCGAACCATCGGCCACCATCGCTCCAACTTGCCCAGGCCGGGCGCAGCTTCGCGGCGCAGCAGATCAAGCAGGAGGATAGGAAGAGCGGTCTCATCCATCTGAACGCCGCCCCAGTAGGGGCGCCCGTCGAGCCAGAGATTCTGCGCCCAGTTGCCCGCAGCCTCCTGCGTAGACTCCAGGTAACGCAGCACTCTGACGGCGTCGTCAGCCGCGCCCGCCGCCAGCAACGCGCCCGCCGTCTCAACCAGATCGCGCGGCCACACAAGGTGATAACCGCCAAGGTCTTCGTCGCCCTTGTTAAAGCCCCAGGGAATGGAGAGGCTGGCGATGATGCCTCCCAGAAAATCCTTGGACTCATGCGTTCGCAAGACTGCGGTCGAGGAGCGGTAGAGATCGTAAGGGCGCTTCGGTTCGTCAAGTTTGAGCAGCGTGTCTTGCCAGTTTCCCCAGTGGAAAACGTAATGTTGGCGGAGTTCGTCATAATCCTCAAGCAGCGTGGATCGAACTTGCTGCCCGGCTTCACTCCATATCCCGCCGAATCCCAGGGCCAGCACGAACTCTCCGTTGCAAGCTGTGAGATCGATCTCACCGGTGCAGGCCAGATTGCCGTTTTCCGCGCGCTGGTACTCCCACTCCATCAGGAAGTGAACGGAAAGGTCCTGCCATCCGTCGGAAGCGCCGACGAACCCGACCGACATCTTTTTCCACGGCGCCGAGCAGCCCAGAGCTAGCGCGGCGCCGTCGCGCTCGGCGAGGAACATGGGCAAGCCTTTGTAGTCGCCGACCCAACCAGTATTGTGGTAGCCACAGTTGGCCAGGTGGGGCGACAGCAACGCGTAAATGTGATAGTCGGAGAGTTGTCCTTGCAGTGGTTCGAATCGAATTTTCTGCAGCACTACGTTCCGATAAGGATCGGTAAAGACTTCCTTGTGGATCTTGTAGCGGCCGCTGTTGTCGCTGTTGATCAACTCAAAAGCAGGGATGCCGGGTTCAAACGGCTTATTTTCAAATGTGCAGTGCCGCTTCTCCTCGGAGAAGAAGGCGCGCCCATCGGTGACAATGAAGCCGAGATCGCGAGTGCAAGCCTGGTCGACGCGCGGAAAATACACTTCATTCAGAATCCCGTGGCTCAGCGTAAACCAGACTTTGCTGTGCTGGTTTAATGCAGTGCCGGCGCCGGTTTTGGCGCTCGACGTCCAGCGGGGCGGAATGCCGGGCCAGCCCGGGGCATAACGAATGGCATCGCTCATGAAATTTTAGTCCCGGGCCGTACAAGCAGATTGTGACGCGATTGCGGAATCCTGAGGGCGTCCCCGACCCAAAAGAATTGGATGGACACCAAACGGATTAGTTGCATCAAAGCAACATGTGCGAAAAGTAATGTTGCGTTGCCGCGGAAACCAACGATAATGGACGCACTCAAACCGATGAGCATGCCAGGCACCACCCAATTTCGCAAAGCCTCAATCTTCGCTATGGTAGCAGTCCTGTGGCTCGGCCTGGCGTCCGCTACACCGGCGGGCGCTGCGGCATCGCCGGATTCGGTGAGCACCGCCCTCGACCGCGGATTCCTCGGGCTCTACAACCTGGATTTCACGGGCGCGCAGAAAGATTTTTCCGCGTGGGAGGCCGAGCATCCTGACGATCCGGTCGGTCCGGTCAGCGAGGCTGCCGGATGCCTTTTCTCCGAGTTCAATCGCTTGGGCGTGCTCGAAACCCAATTCTTTGAGAATGACGAATCATTTAGCGCGCGCTCCAAGCTCAGCCCGGATCCCGCTGTGCACGACCATTTTCAGGAAGCCCTCGATCGCACTCAACGGCTGGCACGCGCCCGTCTGAGCAAAGACGCCAAGGACCGCGACGCGCTGTTTGCCATGACTCTTGCCTCGGGGCTGCAGGCCGACAACGCGGCCCTGATCGAGAAGAAAAACCTGTCCTCCTTGCATTACACCAAGGAGGCCTCCGTCTGGGCGCAGCAGCTTCTTGCCGTCTGCAACGACTGTTCGGATGTATTGGTGGCGACCGGGTTCAGCAAGTACATTATCGGCAGCATGACCGCTCCGGTGCGGTGGCTGCTGCGCATGGGTGGATTGCCCGGCGACAAGCAGGGTGGGATCGCGGATTTGCAAACGACTGCGGAACGCGGCCGTTATCTGAAACCGTTTGCCCGCATCCTGTTGGCGATTGCCTATGTGCGCGACAAAGACAAAATACGCGCCCTCGAACTGCTTACCGCACTGCGTACACAGTTCCCCGGCAACACCCTGTTTCCCCGGGAGATTGCGCGTCTGACGCCGGCGGTAACGTCTGGACACTAAGTACGCCGGTCCATTCATCAGAAATTCACCCGTTTGTAACTGTGCTGTAACACAGTGACCATAGAAACAAGCATATCCATTTCCCGGAGGAATCATCGCGTGACGCGCAGACTCACCCTGCTTCTGTTGTGTGCCCTTGCATCTCTCCCGGTGGCCGGCCAGACAACGTTGAACGGAGCCGGAGCCACGTTCCCCTATCCCATGTATTCGAAGTGGTTCAGCGAATACCACAAGCTGCACGCTGATGTTCAGGTCAACTATCAGTCCATCGGAAGTGGCGGCGGCATCCGCCAGGTCACGGAAGGAACCGTAGACTTCGGCGCCAGCGACATGCCGATGACCGAGGCTCAGCTTAAGGAAGCGCAAGAGAAGCGGAAGACAAGGATTCTCAACATCCCTACCGTGCTTGGTGCGGACGTGCCCGCCTACAACATTCCAGGAGTGACCGGCGAGGTGAAGTTCACCCCCGACGCTCTCGCAGGAATCTTTTTGGGTAGGATTACCAAGTGGAATGAAAGCGCCATCACCAGTGCCAATCCCGGCATCAATTTTCCTGACAAACCGATCATTGTGGTTCACCGCTCCGACGGCAGCGGCACCAGCTTCATCTGGACCGACTATCTGTCTAAGATCAGCTCTGAGTGGGAGAGCAAGGTAGGCAGAAACACTTCCGTGCAATGGCCGGTCGGGCTGGGAGGAAAGGGCAATGAAGGAGTCGCGGGTTCAATTCGGCAACTGCCGGGGTCGATCGGCTATGTCGAGTTGATCTATGCCGTGCAGAATAATATCTCCTACGGTAGCGTGAAGAACTCGGCCGGAAACTTCGTGAAAGCTTCACTGGAAAGCGTGACCGTCGCGGCTGCGTCTGCTCCCAAAATGCCGGCGGATTTTCGCGTCTCTATTACAAATGCGCCCGGCAAGGACGCGTATCCCATTTCCAGTTTCACATGGCTGCTGATTCCGGAGCAGTCGAAAGATGCGGCAAAGGGCAAAATGCTGTCCGACTTTCTGAGCTGGATGCTCACCGACGGCCAAAAGCTAACGGCCGCGCTCAGCTATGCGCCCCTGCCGGAGAACGTCGCCCAGAAGGTGCAGGAAGCCGTCAAGCAAGTCAAGTGAGTTCCCGCCTGCGGAGTGTTTGCTGTCCAGTGGCCTGTCATTCGGCTTCAATCTTTCTTTCTGCACTTCCATACTCGTCACTGACCATCACCCGCTGATTATTTGCTTTGATTCACCGTTCTGCGCGGCCTGGAGGATGCTTTATACTAGGGTTTCGCAGACTTCCCCGCGCGGCCGCGTTTCATGACCGTGAAAGGGATTCTCGTCGGCAAAGCGAAATACAAAATCGCTCTAACGAACAGGCAAGACCCTCGCACATGGCTCGCGTTACGCTCGAAAACCCAGAGTACTATCTCAACCGCGATACCTCCTGGCTCGCCTTCAATGGCCGTGTGCTTGAAGAAGCCGAAGATGAGGGCAACCCGCTTCTCGAGCGGTTGAAATTCCTGGCGATCTCGGCCAACAATCTCGATGAGTTTTTTGAGATTCGCGTGGCTGCCATGATGCAGCAGATCGAGGACGGCTACAACGAAGCCGGGCCCGATGGATTAACACTGGCTGAGAAGCGCGAGATTCTGGCGCAGGTCACTCACAAATTCGTGGATGAGCAATACGAATGCTGGAATGCATTGCGCCCGGCGCTGGCGGCGCACGGAATTCGCGTACTGAGCTTGCACGAATTAGATTCCGACGCCCGGCGTTTTGTCGATGAGTATTGCGAGAAAGAATTGGACCCTCTACTCACTCCGGTGACCGTCGATCCCACCCATCCTTTTCCCCGCGTGATCAACAAGGCGCTTTGCCTCGGTTTTCTTTTGCGCCGCCGTCGCCGCTCCGCGCTCACTTACACAGGTGTGGTCTCCGTGCCGCGAGCTCTACCGCGTCTGGTGCGTCTGCCGTCAGACACGACAACCGATTTCATTTTTCTCGCCGACTTGGTCGCTCATCACGCCCAGCACATGTATCACGGCTACGATATCGTTTCGTCGGCGCCATTCCGCGTGACCCGGAACAGCAATCTTTATCTGCAGGAAGAAGAAGCCCGCAACCTTCTCGAATCTGTGCGGGCGGAACTGCACAACCGCCGCAAAGGCGACGCGGTCCGCATGGAAATTGAGGCTGACGCTGATCCTGAGATCATCGACCGCTTGCGCACTGTGTTCGAACTCGATCCCTGGCAGGTTTTTCCGGTGAACGGCCCGGTCAATCTTTCGCGGCTGTTTAACGTCTATGACCAGACGCCCCGCCCCGATCTCAAGTATCGCCCCTTTACCCCGCGCGAGTTGCGCCTTACGGCCAAGTCCCAAAATCTGTTCGAGGAGCTGAGGCGCCACGACGTCCTGCTGCACCACCCCTATGATTCCTACGACGCTGTGGTTTCGTTCATCGAGTCCGCGGCGGAGGATGAGCACGTACTCTCGATTAAGCAGACTCTGTATCGCACCAACGAGCACTCCCTGATCGTTCCTTCGCTGATGGATGCGGCTTCACGCAAGGAAGTCACGGCGGTGGTCGAGTTGAAAGCACGCTTTGACGAAGCCCACAACATTCGCTGGGCGCGCGACATGGAAGATGCCGGCGTGCAGGTCTTTCACGGACTGGTCGGCCTGAAGACGCATTGCAAACTTTCGCTGCTGGTGCGCCGCGATCCCGATGGCGTGCGCAGCTACGCCCACATCGGAACCGGAAACTACAACGCCGCCACGGCGCGTATCTATACCGACCTCAGCCTGTTCACGGCGAATCCCGAAATCACCCGCGCCGTGCACGATGTTTTCAGTTTTCTGACTGCCTATGCCGAAAACCCCAGCTACGACCCGCTGCTGGTGGCCCCGCTCGACCTTGCGGAAAAGACCATTGCGCTTATTGACCGTGAGACTGACCACGCACGCGAGGGCCGCGAGGGCCGGATCATCGCCAAGATGAACGCCCTGCTCGACAAGAACATGATTCAGGCCTTATATCGTGCCTCCCAGGCCGGCGTGGAAATTGATCTCATCGTGCGCGGCATTTGCGCATTGCGTCCAGGAGTGCGCGGACTCAGCGACCGCATTCGTGTACGCAGTATCGTAGGACGTTTCCTCGAACACAGCCGCATCTATTACTTCGGCAATGGAGGCGACGAGGAAATCTTCATCGGCAGTGCCGACTGGATGCCGCGCAATCTCTACGAGCGTGTCGAAGTGCTCGTACCATTGCGCGACGAATTCCTGCGGGAGCGCGTTCGCCGTGAAATTCTTGATGCTTATCTGGCGGACAACCGCAAGGCCCGCCTCCTGCTGCGCGATGCTACTTACATCCGGGCCTGGCAGTCCATGCAAGGCAAACGCAATCGCAAACCGCCGACCGGCGCAGCCGCCTTCAGCGCGCAGGATTATCTGATCGGCGTCGCCGAGGGCAAACAGCCGGCGGGCTTCAATCTCCCGCAAACTCCGGCAGGAAAGCGCAAAGCTCCCGCCGGTAGAGTACGATAACCCCGATGATCGTTTACTTTCTACGTCACGCCAGCGCCGGCGAGCCTTTGGTCAGCCCCAAGAAAGACGAAAAGCGCGCTCTCGATAAAGAAGGCATCGAGCAATGCGGTTACGTCGGACGCGCCCTGGCCGCAATCGACGCCCAGGTGGATTGCATTATTTCCAGCCCGCTCAAGCGTGCCACCCAGACTGCATCGCTGGTCGGAAACGAAATGGGTTACGAAGGCAAGCTGCAGATCGAAGCCGCGCTGCGTCCGGGGGCCGGCTTTGCCGACTTTCGCCGCCTGCTGGAAAAGTACGCCCGCCAGGAATCGGTGATGGTCGTAGGACACAATCCCAACCTCAGCCAGTTCCTGGGTGCGCTGATCAGCGAGTCTGGCTGCGAAGCGTCCGTGGACTTGAAGAAGGGAGCGGTCGCCCGCGTCGACATGCGCCGCAGTTCCGGTACGCTGCAGTGGTGTTTAACGCCGAAAGCGCTGCGCACTCTCTACACCGCCGCGGTGGATAGTTCCCGCCCGAACACTTCGCGGAAATAGGCGCAATCCTTCTCGATCGCCCAAAGCTCAAGGTCCACTCCCGTGCGCCGGCGGGGAACCAGTGTCAGTCGAACCTCAGCCCCATGCTGGCTGACGCGCACCTTCTGCACGGCCCGGCTTCGCCCCAGGTTCAGCGAACGCGCCAGCCGCAACAGCAGAATGGCCTTCTGCACTCCGGCGCGCGCCGCGGGATCAATGGTTTTCATCGGCGTATCTTCCAGCGTGGGCCGCGACTTTCCCAGATAGCGCGCAATCGCCGCGATCATGCGGCGCTGCTGGGGCGTGTATCCCAGAATCTCCGAGTTCGAAATGATGTAGTAAGTGTGCCGGTGATGTGCGTTGCGGTTCACATAGTCCCCGACCTCATAGAGCATGGCGGCGGCCGAAAGCCACTCGCGGAATTCCGGCGTCAGCCCGTGCACCGAGCGCAGTGCCGAAAACAAAAACATGGCGGAGTCTCGCACATCGAGCGCATGCTTCATATCGACGTGATAGTGATCTACGGCGCGGGTGATCGATTCCCAGCGTTCCGATTCAATCTGCTTTCCCGAGCGCGTGCTGCGGTCGTGTTCGGCCGCCATCTGCGCCAGCAGGCCATCGCGCAAGCCCAGTGAGGAATAACGAAACCCTTTGAGATGGCAGCGGTCGAGCAGTTCGTGGTAAACGATCGCACCGGCGACAATGATTTCCGCCCGTCGCGGACCAATGCCCTCGATCTGACGTCGTTCGTCCACCGGCTGGCGCGCCAGTTGCTTCGCGATGCGCGTCATCTCCGCGCGGGAGACGACCATGCGCTGCCGCGTCCCATTCTTCCGCAGATGGCTGGCTGCGGCCGCCAGCGCGGCCGCGGTTCCAGACGTCGCAATCACATTCTTCACTTTCGCCGCCACCACGCGCGTGGCGATGCGGTTTACTTCGCGAGCCACGAATCCCTGCAGCCGTTTGAGTTCTCCTTTGCGCGGCGGATCGTGACTAAGGAATTCGTCGGTGAGGCGGACCGCACCCAACGGCAAACTCACCATGTCGCGAATATGGCCTCGCCCGGAAACAGTCAGCTCGCAACTTCCGCCTCCCAGATCCATCATCAGCACGGGTGCACTGTCTACACGGAGATTGGAGACCAGTCCCAGATGAATCAGCCGGGCTTCTTCCAGTCCTGAGATTATCTCGACCTTCCATCCGGTGGCGGAACGCACCCACTCCAGAAACGCTTGCGAATTGCGGGCGTCCCGCAGTGCGCTGGTGGCGACGACCCTGACCGGGTCCGTGACCACCTGCTGTGTAGCGCGGTGAAAGCGCCGCAAGACCTTCACCGTCTCGGCCATCGATTCGGGCGTGAGAAAGCCGGAACGAAACACGCCTTCGCCCAGGCGCGTAACTTCGCGGTCCTCGTGGATGGAACGCAGGCGGCCACGCGTCAGCCGCGCGATCTTCAGCCGGACAGAATTGGAACCGATATCAACCGCGGCAAAGGTTGGCATGAGCGAAGGCCAACAGTTTACATGTCAAATGCCGTGCGGTCATCCACGACGCGACAAGATTCCAGGGTTACCCTGTGAAACCCTGTGTCCTCTGTGTTAAAGATTTTAGGGAAGTAGATTTGCCGAAGTGGGGGGCTCGATCCGAATCTAAGCCGCCGAGGCAGAAAGCCGGCTCTTGGTGGTCATCGATTCTGCGGGGGCCGTCGGCTTGGCCACCCCGCGTGCCCGCATTTGCGAGAGCACTGCGACCGCATGACGAAACTTCGCCCCAGTTACGTTGTGCAGCTCCGCCACCAGCGACGACTCACGCACTTCGCCGAGATGCTTGCTCGCGGTTTGCGTCAGAGTAAGCCAGTCATGCCAGTCGCCCAACACGTCTTGCATACGCTTGAGTTCAGCGATGAACTGCTCGCTCTCGGCGGACGGTTCGGCAAACTCGGCAGCGTAGCGCGCCCGTTTGCTCAGAATGCGATATTGATGCAGCAGTGCTTCGGTGACGGGCGCGTCTCCCCGCGCGATCCCCTCCAGCATCCCGCGGGCTACCGCCAGAGGATCACGGCTTGCTTCCGGACTAAAGTTCTTGCTGGCGCGTTTCAGCCGCTTGCGAATCTCTCGGACCGCGTCCTCCTCGACCGCTTTTCGCAGCTTCTTTTCCTGCCGGCTGCGGAGTTCGATCAGATGATTCACCAGTTGCGTCTTGCGCCGCGGCTCCCGCGGCATTTTCAAACTCCGCAAAGCCGCCAACTGCACGTCCAGGTCTCGCACCTTGCCGGCTCGCTTGCGGATTCGGCCCAGCAGCTTCAGCAGTTTTTTCTGACTGCGGTCCAGGCGCGGAGAAAGTTCACCCAGCAGTATCTGCAACCGGCGTGTTCCGGTGCGGAAGCGGTGTACGTTCTCCGCTCGTGGTTTCGAGGAAAGCTTGACCAGATTCTGCTCAAGCTTCTCAAAAACAACGCGGCTGCCCTTGGGCGCGATCGACATAATAGAGATAAACCGAATCGGACCGGGAAAGAAAAATACAGGCTTACCTGCGAAAAGGCAACCCTGAAAAGCTTTGTCATTTTAACATCCTGTTAACAGGATTCTGCTACGTTGAAGCAGCAATGGCCTTTTCCGCGCTACCTCGGCCCGATATGCCTGCTCCGCAACCTGTTGAAGTGACGAAGGTTAACAGCCTCCCACCATCGGGAGGACGAGCCGCGCCGTCGCTCCGAGGCACCAGCGGCGAAACCGGCGACCACATCTTCAAACTCGCCATGCTGCTCTGCGGCCTAGCCATTCTTGGGATGCTGGTTCTGATTGTCTACGAACTGGTTCTGCGCTCCGGACTTTCCTGGCGCGCCTTCGGATTCAAGTTCTTCGCGGGGCGCGATTGGGATCCGGTAAACGAGCAATTCGGCGCCTTACCCTTCATTTACGGTACCTTGGTCTCGTCCCTGCTGGCTTTGCTGATCGCCGTGCCGCTGTCGATCGGCGTCGCCGTTTTCACCACGGAGATGTGTCCCGCGCGTTTGCGCGGGCCGCTCTCGTTTTTTGTGGAATTGCTGGCCGCGATTCCGAGCGTGGTTTATGGGCTGTGGGCGATCTTCGTACTCGTGCCGCTCCTCAGCAACTACGTTCAACCGTTTCTGTCGAAGACCTTAGGTTGGACTGGATTGTTTACGGGCCCACCTTACGGGATCAGCATGCTCGCGGCCGGAATCATCTTAGCGATCATGATCATTCCGATCATCTCCTCCATCACCCGCGAAGTGCTGATGGTGGTGCCGCAGCACCAGCGGGAGGCCGTGCTCGCCCTTGGCGCAACCCGCTGGGAAATGATTCGTGTCGGCGTCCTGCGCAATGCGCGTGCCGGCATCATGGGGGGCATCATCCTCGGCCTCGGCCGCGCCCTGGGGGAGACCATGGCCGTAACCATGGTAATCGGAAACCGGCCGGAGATTGCCAAGTCACTATTTGCGCCGGGATACACCATGGCCAGCGTGCTCGCCAATGAGTTCAGCGAAGCTACTGGCGACGTGTACCTCTCGTCTCTCATCGAGATCGGCCTCGCGCTGTTCCTGGTTACGATCGTCGTCAACGCGCTCGCGCGATTGCTGGTCTGGACGGTCACCCGCGGCCAGCCTTCGAGGGCCAATGCCTGACGTCGGCAAGACTTCCGCGCTGCACGCCGTGCCGCCTATAGCTCTGCGGCGCCGCATCACGGACCACGTCATGACCGGTGTGGCCGTGCTCACGGTTATCCTTGTGTTAGCGCCGTTGTTCGCGATCTTCGCTTATCTTGTCTACCGCGGAATCGGCTCCGTCAACTGGGCCTTTCTCACCCAAACCCCGAAACCGGTGGGCGAAGCTGGCGGCGGAATGGCAAATGCGATCGTGGGTTCCGGGTTCATCCTCGCTCTTGCCAGCATTCTCGGAGTTCCAGTAGGCGTGGGCGCCGGCATTTACCTGGCGGAGTTCGGCCGCAACCGCTTCGGCGATGTCATTCGCTTCACCGCCGACGTGCTGAACGGTGTACCGTCGATCGTGATTGGCATCGTGGCCTATGCCATCGTCGTTCTTTACCAGAAGCATTTCTCCGCTTTGGCCGGTGGCGTGGCGCTAGCCATCATGATGATCCCCACCATCGCGCGCACCACCGAAGAAATGCTTTTACTGGTCCCGCAGGCTTTGCGCGAGGCCGCCTATGGGCTGGGCATTCCGCGCTGGCGCACCACTCTTTCCATCACGCTGCGCACCGCAACCTCCGGCGTAATTACCGGAATTATGCTGGCCTTTGCGCGGGTCGCGGGCGAGACCGCGCCACTGCTCTTCACCGCGCTCGGTAATCAATTCTGGAATCTGAAAGTCAACGAGCCCACCGCTGCGCTGCCGCTGCAGATCTACACCTACGGCCTTTCTCCTTACGACGATTGGCACCGGCAAGCGTGGGCAGGGGCGTTCGTGCTTATCGTTTTAATAGTCACCGCGGTCTCGGCCGTCCGCTTCGCCGTACGCCGTGGTACCTTCGGAACGGCATAATCTATGGGCGTTGGAATCCAGGTCGAAAACCTGAATGCCTGGTACGGCAAGACTCAGGCGCTGTACGACATCCAGTTAACCGTCGCGGCGAACCACGCCACCGCGCTGATTGGGCCCTCGGGCTGCGGCAAGTCCACGTTTATCCGTTGTCTGAACCGCATGCACGAGACCATTCCCGAGGCGCGAGTCACGGGCAGTGTCCGCATCGGCGAGATCAACGCTTACAACGGGACTTCGGCCACCCAGCTTCGCCGGCGCGTGGGCATGGTCTTTCAAAAAGCGAACCCGTTTCCCACCATGTCGATCTATGACAATGTCGCTTCCGGGTTGAAGCTGAACGGTTTTCGCGACCGCGGCAAGCTGGACGAGATCGTGCAGCGATCGCTCGACTCCGCCGCCTTGTGGAGCGAGGTCAAGGATCACGTTCACAAAAAATCTGGCGCCAGCCTTTCCGGCGGACAACAGCAGCGCCTCTGCATCGCCCGTGCTCTGGCCGTCGAGCCCGAAGTCCTGCTGATGGACGAGCCCTGCTCCGCGCTCGATCCCATCTCCACCGGCAAGATCGAAGAGTTGATCTTTCAACTCAAAGAGCGGTATACGATAGTGATCGTGACTCACAACATGCAGCAGGCGGCGCGCGTGGCTGAGTTCACCGGGTTTTTCCTGCTGGGGAAAATGATTGAGTTCGATAAGACGGAAAAAATCTTCACCAAGCCGTCGGACAAAAAGACCGAAGACTACATCACCGGCAGATTCGGATAGCGGCTCTCGACTTCGTGAAGAGTTTGAAAGGGCGCGGCTTCAGCCGCGCCGTTACTCGGCACCGCAGATCGCGGCTTAGCCGCTGAGGGGGAAGGGTTCACACAATGCGCACGCGTTTTCAGCAAGGCCTCGACGATCTACGCCAGAAATTGCTCCGCATGGGTGGACTGGCGGAACAGGCGGTCGATCGCGCCCGGCAGGCGTATGTCGACCGTGATCTTTCCCGTTGCCAGATGGTTCTCGAGGGCGAGAGTCTCATCAACACGGCAGAGCGAGAGATCGACGAGGCCGCTTTTGACTTGCTCGCCATGCAGCAGCCCATGGCCGTCGATCTGCGCTTCATCCTCGCCGTAACTAAGATCAATTCTGATCTTGAGCGCGTCGGCGACCAGGCCGTCAATATTGCCGAGCGCGTCATGGACATGGTCGAACTTCCCGCGGCAGATCTGCCTGTCGACATCGCGCGCATGGGCGCAGCCGTCAGCGCCATGGTGCGCCGCGCACTTGAGTCCTTCATTGAGGGCAAGGCGGAGCTCGCTCAGGCCGTCCTTGAAATGGATAACGTCGTCGATCGCATGAAGGACGATGCCTTCATTCAACTCGTGAAGACCATGAACCAGCGTCCCGAAGTAGTGCGGCAGGCCCTCGACGCGCTGCTCGTAGCCCGCAATCTCGAGCGTGTTGCTGACCACGCCACCAACATCGCCGAGGATGTTATCTTCTGGGTGCAGGGCGCCGACGTCCGCCACAACGTGAGCACAACGGAGGAGCATCCCGACCCGACTCACGAGGGCTCAACCCGCGCTTCTGGGGTGTAAGCAGTTTCACAGCCCCGTCATCCTGAGCGGAGTCGAAGGACCCCTTGCAGCGTTCCACTACCGTCATCCTCGCACGGCGTTTCGACCACCGCCCCGCGGCCCTTGCCGCTTTGACCAAAGGTTCTTTGCTAAATTACGCTCGTCTCTCCACCTCGCAACTTGAATCCAGCGGAGGCCCCGTGACCCGATTCTCCCGCACAATTCTCCTGACGGCGTTTCTCGCCTTTCACATCGCGCTTTCAGCACAGGAGCAGCCGGCCGCCTCATCTATCTCATTACCCACCAGCAAAACGCTGACGATTCCCACTCCCGGCCGCATTGGCAGCACCAACAGCTTTCCCGCCACTATCGCCATCAGCCCCGACGCCCATTACGCCGCGCTTTTGAACGACGGCTTTGGAACACAAGAGACAACGGAAATGCAGTCGCTTGCCATTCTCGATTTGAAGACGAATCAGCTCGCCGATTACCCCGACAAGCGCTTCGCTGGAGAAGCTCACCAGAGCTACTTCCTCGGCTTGGTTTTCAGCTCCGACGGCAAACACCTTTACGCTTCGGTAGGTTCCATCACCGATGCAACCGGGGAGAAGCCGGGAGACACCGGCAACGGCATCGCAGTCTACAGCTTCACCGATGGCAAGGTCGCGCCTGAGCGATTCATCGCCATCGCGCCCCAACCGCTCGCCGCTGGAAAGAAAGTCGCAATCGCTCTGCGCAAGACGCCGCCGGGTACGGCGATTCCGTATCCTGCGGGACTGGCGCTGGTTTCAGCTCGCGGTCACGATGAACTTCTAATCGCGGACAATCTTTCCGATAACGTAGTGCTGTTGGATGTGGCGAGCGGGAAAGTGCTTCAGCGCTTCGATCTGAGCACGAGCAGTCTGGTCCCGTCTTCATTCCCTTACACGTGTGTAGTCACCCGCGATGCTCGTCGCGCCTGGTGCAGCCTGTGGAACGCATCCCGCGTCGCGGAACTGGACCTCGCTAGCGGCAAAGTCGTGCGCTGGATCAGGTTGCAGGAGCCTGAAGATCCCATTGCCCCCGGCTCGCATCCCACGGCAATGCTACTCAGTCCTGACGAGAAGTTTCTCTACGTCGCGTTGTCCAACGTCGATAAGATCGCTGTGATTATGGCTTCGACGGGCGTGCCCTTTGATTTCATGGTCACGACAGCCAGCCATCTGGAGTACAGCGGAACCTATCCCGTTGCTCTCGCACAATCTGCCAACGGCAAACGGCTCTTTTTCGCGGATGCGTCCCTTAATGCCGTCGGAGTCTTCGACGTGTCAGATCTGCTTTCGCAGCCGGACAGAGGCACCGTCTGGGGACCGGCTCCCCTCGGTTTCATCCCCACCGACTGGTACCCAAGCGCCCTGGCCGTTCACGGCGACGACCTGCTCATCGCCACCGCCAAGGGTGAAGGCACGGGTCCTAATAAGGGGATGGGAAAGACCGCCGGGGAGATCAGACGCCACAGGCATGCTTACATTCCGACGTTGCTACGAGGCTCGATTGCACGATTAAACATTCCGGCCACACTCGGCAAGCTCGAAGAACTCACGCGCACTGTTGAACACGACAACCTGCTCCACAGCGATCCCGGCACGATCCAGTTTGCCAACGGCAAGAATCTGATCAAGCATGTCATCTACGTCATCAAGGAGAACCGCGCCTACGACCAGATTCTCGGCGACCTGACAGTTGGCAACGGCGACCCGTCGCTGACACTCTATGGCGCCGACATCACGCCCAACGAGCACAAGCTGGCCTTGCAATTCGGCGTGCTCGACAATTTCTACGACAGCGGAGAAGTTTCCGGCGACGGCCACCAGTGGTCGACCGCAGCCATTAGCAGCGACTACAACGAAAAAACCTGGCAGATCGCCTACCGCGGCAAAGAGCGAACCTATGACTTCCAGGGCGCCGTTGCCGATGAATTTCCACTCGAACACAAGCAGCCGGATATCGACGATCCCGGCACCGGCTATCTTTGGGACAATGTCGCTCACCATGGTCTGAGTTACCGCGACTATGGCGAATTCGTAAATGCCGAATGGTGCAACAAGACACGCAAGGCGGCGACGCCCAAGGAGGGCACGCCATCGGCGCGGGAGTCAACGTGCCCGCGCACTGAACTTCAGCAAGGGGATGCGTTGCCGCCGAATGTTGGCGATCCGCACGGCGGGCAGAGTCCGTTCCCGTGGACCGTGCCATTGTTCAATGGCGTAAAGCCCACGAAGGCGGTGTTGCGTGATCACTTCGATCCGCTCTATCCCGATTTCAACACCGACTATCCCGACCAGCTCCGCGCCGACGAATTCCTCAACGAATTTGCGGCCTACGCCCGCGCCCGCGAGTCGAACGAGGGTGCTGAGTTCCAGCTTCCGGCATTTGTCCTGCTCTATCTTCCCGACGATCACACCGGGGGCACGCGGCCTGGGCGCCCGCGCCCAGCGGCCGCGGTCGCCGACAACGATCTGGCGCTGGGCCGCGTAGTCGACGCCGTCTCTCACAGCCCCTACTGGGATGACACGGCCATCTTCGTGCTCGAAGACGATGCGCAAGACGGTGCCGATCATATCGACGCGCATCGATCTATCGCTTTTGTCGTCAGCAAGTATTCCCCGGGAAAGGCCGCTGAGCCCTACCTAGATCACCGCTTCTACACCACCGTCAATTTGATTCACACCATGGAGACGTTGCTGGGCCTGCCGCCCATGAACCAGAACGATGCCTACACCCCAGTCATGGGATCGATGTTTTCCGGTGCAGGCACCCAACCCGCGTTCAAGGCGGACGATCGCAACCTGAAGAACGGCCTCATCTACGAGACCAACAAAAGCGACACCAGGGGCGCAAATGAATCGGCGAAGATGGATTTCTCCCGCCCCGATGCAGCTGGAGCCGCGCGTCTGAACAGAGTTCTGTGGCGCGACCAGAAAGGCGATGCGCCCGTGCCCGTGCCAAGGCACACGGTCTTTCCGGCAGGAGGCGATTAGAGTCACATCGTGGAGGCATGCGATCGGGGTCCACAAATTCCCTTGACATCGATTCCCAACCCTAAGACCCTATTCCTATACGCATTGGCTCTTTGACATTTGAATAGCAATGAGATAACTCCAGCGAATGCAATATTTTGGCATAGGGCTCGCTGGTTCTAAGGCACTTACTTCATAGCAGCATGCCTAAGCCATTGAAAGCAAGGATTTTACGAGCAACTCTTTTGTTCTCAATATTTTAGCCAGACTCCACCAGGTGCAAAATATCATAACTCATTGATTCCAGATATTTTAGCAAGATCGATGCGCGTTTTTTCTTGATTCAGATCTCGGCCGGTCCAAGCCGAAGCCGGAAGGCCGAAGCCGCGCTCCTGCTTTACACTAAATATGTGAAGATTGCGCTCGGCCAAATCAATCCCACAGTCGGAGATTTCTCCGGCAACGCCGCCAAGCACATCGAATTTTCCCGCCGTGCGCAAGAGAGCGGTGCGGGGCTAATCCTGTTTCCCGAGTTGTCGGTGTGCGGATATCCGCCGCGCGATCTGGTGGAGCGGCCGTCCTTCGTCGCGCGCAATCGCGAGACGGTCGAGCAGATTGCCGCCGAGACCCACGGCATCGCCGTCATCTGTGGGTTAGTCACTCCCGCCAAATCCGAAACCGGGAAGTCGGCTATGAATTCTGCTGCTCTGTTGCAGGACGGCAAAATCGCTTTTCTGCAATCGAAGATGCTGTTGCCTACCTACGACGTCTTCGACGAGATGCGCAACTTCGCGCCGGCCAAGAGTCAGGACTTGTTTTCTTTCTGCGGCAACCAGATGGCGCTCACCATCTGCGAAGACGCTTGGAACGACAAGCTGTTCTGGCCCAAACGCCTGTACACGGTCGATCCCATCGAGGCGTTGGTTCGCGCCGGCGGAAACTTCGTACTCAACATTTCCTCGTCGCCTTTCTGGATCGGCAAGCGCGAACTGCGCCGCGACATGCTGGTCTCGATCGCGCGCCAGCACAAGGTTCCGGTCGCGCTCGTCAATCAAGTCGGGGGCAATGACAGCCTGGTCTTCGACGGCTCCAGCATCGTTCTCAACGCGGAAGGGAACATCGTCGCGCAGGGACGTTCGTTCGAAGAAGATCTCATCTACTTCGACTCTGGGTTCCGGGAGGCAACTTTCACTGGCGATCTCCACGCGCAGATCGAAGGCGAAGAGGCCAGCGTATACGCGGCGCTAGTGCTGGGCACGCGCGACTACATGCGCAAGTGCGGATTTCAGAAAGCCATCATCGGTCTTAGCGGCGGCATTGATTCGGCGCTCACCGCTGTCATCGCAACCGACGCCGTGGGGCAGGAGAATGTGATTGGCGTCGGCATGCCAGGTCCATACTCTTCGCCCGGTTCGATCGACGATGCCCGCGCGCTCGCGGAGAATCTCGGCATCCGCTTCGAGTTGCTGTCGATCAATCGCGTATTTGAAGCGTACCGGCAAACCTTGCGGGAAATATTTGCGGGGCAGAAGGAAGATGTTACTGAGGAAAATATTCAGTCGCGCGCGCGAGGCACGTTGCTGATGGCGCTATCCAATAAGTTCGGCGCCATCGTGCTGTCTACCGGCAACAAGAGCGAACTCGGCGTGGGCTACTGTACACTTTACGGGGACATGGTTGGGGGACTGGCGGTCATCTCGGATGTGCCGAAAACACTGGTGTATCGGCTAAGTCATTACGTGAATTCGCGCCGCCCGGTAATTCCCGAGGCTACGCTGGAGAAGCCACCCTCCGCGGAATTGCGGCCCAACCAGAAGGACAGTGACTCGCTGCCGTCCTACGAGATTCTGGACGCGGTGCTCGAGGAATATGTGGAAACCGCCCACTCGGCTGAGCGAATCGCGGCCGATCATGGGTTTGATCTGGAAGTGGTGCGGCGCGTTGTCCGAATGGTGGACCGGGCGGAATACAAACGCCAGCAAGCGGCCCCAGGCATCAAGATTTCTCCCAAGGCTTTCGGCTACGGGCGCCGTTTTCCCATCGCTGCCAAGAACGAGGTTTGAAAGAGATTCGCCAGAGAATCGCAGCGTGTCCTGCTCGACTACAATTACTGTATTGAAAGGAAACCATGCGCAGTTTTCTCCATCTGATTTTTATTCCTGTGCTGACGTGCGGTCTGGCTGCAGCGCAAACCTCGGCAAAACCGGCTAATAATGCACCCTCGGGCCCGGCTGGCAATCTTCCCTCGGAGGCCACCGTTGACTCTTTCATCCAGCAAACCGTGGGCTATGACTCGCAGTTAAGTTGGAAGATCCAAAGCATCAAACCGGCAGAGGCGCCAGGCCTGGCGGAGGTAGAAGTGATTTTGGCCAGCACCCAGGGCCAGCAATTCATGCGGTTCTTCGTGACGCAGGATGGGGAGCATGCCGTCGTGGGCGAGTTGATTCCATTTGGCGCCCGGCCATTTGATCCCGTGAAGAAGAAACTGGAGCAGAATATCACCGGCCCCGCGCGCGGACCGAAAAACGCTCCAGTCACCATCGTCGAGTTCGGCGATTTGCAATGCCCAGCATGCAAGGCCGCGCAGCCTGCGATCGAGGGGCTCATCGCGGCCGTACCCAACGCACGTGTTGTCTTTCAGAATTTTCCGCTAGAGATGCACAACTGGGCGGCAAAAGGCGCCGCTTATGCCGATTGCGTTGGGCAGGCGTCGAACGACGCGTTCTGGAAATTCATTGCCAAGACCTATGAAACTCAAGCCGACATCACGGCCGAAAATGCCGATGAAAAGCTAACCGCGCTGGCCGACGGTGCCGGTGTAAAAGGCGCGGACATTGCCGCATGCGCGGGCGCTCCCGTCGCCAAGGCGCATGTGGATGCTTCCATCGCCCTCGGGAAGTCAGTGAGGGTGACCGGCACGCCGACGCTCTTTATCAACGGACGCACCATCGGAAATCTCAGTAACGTTCCGCCTGAAACACTTAAGAAGCTAGTGGAGTTTGCCGCCAAGCAAGAAAAGTAAGGCCGGCTTCGCAGTCTAGACAGGAATCAATCGATTACGCGCAGGGGCCCGGCGCTACTTCTAATTCAACCAGATCTCGTCCGTAGTGAAATCGTGGGTTGCCACTACATGCGGCGTGATCATGATGAGCAATTCGTCGTCCTCTTTCATGCGGGTATTGTCGGTAGCGGCCCAGTTAAGGCTGGGAATAGCTGCGATTCCAGGGATACCAGCCATCGAGCGCTGATCATTGGTGGTGATTTCTCCCGCCACCACGGCGGACTCGCCATCCCGAAGCCGTATGCTCCCCTTGTATTCCTGGTTGGAAAGCACGGGGACACCGTTGGCGCTCTGTCCGGTCAGCGAGCGTACTTGCAGTTCCAGAGTCAAGCTCACCTCTCTGTTGCCGTGGATCGTGGGCTTGGCCTTGAGGCTGAGGCCCAAATCCTCGTAACTCACGGAAGGAAACGGGGGAACATAGCTCTGATTGCCCAGCACCGCAGAGATCGCCGACGAGTTATAAATGGGGGCGTAGGTTCCGTTGAGGATGGGATAGCGCTCCCCCAGGTGGAAGGTTGCATCCTTGCCTTGCCCGGCACGCAAAGTCACGTGACTGAGGCTGCGGGCCCAAGACTCGTTGAGCGAGAGAGCGGTCGTTAGGTGGTCGAGGCTCACTCCGGAGAAGGTAAGGCCGTTACCGAAGGTTGCCAGCGGCTGGCTGAAAATGGAATTCCCCTGGCCCTGCAGTTGCGCCAGGAGCCCGGAGATCGCCGTACTTCCCGCGGCGTTGATGCCGCCGGAGGAAATCAGTTGGTTGACGAGCGACGAGATGCTCTGTCCGCCCAGCGCCGCCAGAGCTGCCACCGGAATGTTGTATATATTGAACGTATCCGGAATGTGCATACCGACTTCGCGAGTAAAGTTGTGACTGATTTGGTAGACCTGAACATCGATCGAGACTTGCGGGGGATCGGAGGTCCACTGGCGCAGCAACCGGGTGCACGCCGCCAGCATCGACTGTGGCGCGCGGACTTCGAAGCTCCCATTTTGACCCGAAGTCGTTTTCTGAAACTCGCAAATATTGCGCAGGGCATTGACCAGTTCCGTACCCTGCTGCGGCGTGATTCCAGGTAGCGTAAACGTTCCGAGCGACATGCGGTCAAATTGCTTGTGATTTTCCGGAGTATTTGCAGCGATGAGCAACTGGTGAGCGTCGAGCGCGATCCACATGGTCTTGCTGACGCGGCACGCCAGGTTGAGGGCGGTGAAGAAGTCCACATTGTCCACATAAAAACGCACGGTGCGCGCGACCACCGAGTCGTCAAACTCCGCAGTCACGCCATAAGCTGAGGCCAGCTCAGTAAGCAAGCCGCGAACGTCGCCGCTGTAGTGAAATGTTGCCAGCTCCGCTTTGGGCTGGAGATGGATCTCGCTGGAATCGGCCAGCAACCCCGCCATACGGCCCAGGGCGGGCGCCACCGGGTCGCGCAGCGATTCGGCGAGGAGCTGCTGGGTGTAAGTATTATCGGGATCGAGGTCGAGCGCCGCGCGGAACTCAGCTGCGGCCTGTTCGCGGTGAGCGTCGGCCAGCAAAGTGTCGCCTCGTTCGGTGTGTTGAAATACCAGCTGTGCCTTCGTCATTTCCCGCGCCGAGATGAAGGCCATGTCACGCGGAACCAGCCGGGCCGCCCGGTCGAATTCTTCAAAGGACTTTTCAAGATGCTTGTGTTCCTGCAGTTTCACGCCGTGGACGTATGCGCTGTGGGCTTGCTTGAGATCATCCTTGGTGGGGGCGCAGTTGACGCTGCGGGTCACGCCATCGCGGCAAGAGGTCGCAGAGGCGGCAGCGGTGGAATCGTTCCCGCCAAACGCTGGAAGGCTCGAGACTAACGCCAGCAGAGATACCACCAGAATGGACCAGACGTGCCGCATTAGTTTCGATTCTAACCTGATGCCTGCTTCCCAGCGAATAGCTAGTGGTGCGCGTACCTTTGGTTTAAATAGGCATCGGAAGAATAGACACAGATGAGAACGGGGAAACGGCGCTTTCTTGCAGGAGGATCAATTTAATTTAGCATCACTCTCTCGATATCGCGGGCCTTACCGGTTTTCTCGTCGCAGTCGATGACCACGGCGCACAGACGGACATCGCCCGTGGCCGGCTCAAAGCGTACCGGCATGCCGTTGAGAAATTTGTTGACCACTAGTTCCTTCTTTACTCCGATTACTCCGTCATAAGGGCCGGTCATGCCGACGTCGGTGACGTAGGCCGTTCCTTGGGGGAGAACCCGCTCATCGGCTGTGGGCACGTGGGTGTGGGTTCCGACGACTGCGGTCACGCGTCCGTCGAGATACCAGCCTAGGGAAATCTTCTCCGAAGTCGCCTCGGCGTGGAAGTCGACGAGAATTACTTTGGCGTCAATCTTCTTTAGGAGTTGGTCGGCAATGCGAAAAGGGTCGTCATTCGAAGCCATGAACACGCGCCCCTGCAGGTTGATCACGGCGTAGGGGATTTTGGCCTTGTGACCCTGATACACGCCCCAGCCGGGCATGTCGGCAGGATAATTCGCAGGGCGAAGGACCCGGCGTTGCGGGCCGTGGCCATTGCCTTCGACCATCTGGAAGTAATCCAGGATTTCTCGTTTGTCCCAGACATGGTTGCCGGTGGTGATTACGTCGATATTCAGTTCGAAAAGCTCCTCAGCCAGCGCTGGAGTGATGCCGAAGCCGGCCGCTGAGTTCTCTCCGTTGGCAATGATGAGGTCGATGGCGCGGTCGCGAACCATGCCCGGCAGTCGGTCCTTGACGATGGTGCGCCCCGGCCGCCCGAAGATGTCGCCGATGAAAAGAATCCGCATGGATGCTTGCGGCGAAGCCGGCGGGACCCTTCGGTAAACTCAGGGCAATCGCCGGCGCTACGCCAAACTTCGATGGTAACACGCGAATTCAGGCGGGCTGCTCCGCGATTCGTTTGACTTCGTGCGGCATAGCTTTGCCGTCACTTGACCAACTCCGCGGTGCGCAGAAAATCGTAGTTGCCGGCAGGATTGAGTTTCAAATTCACGACACGTTTGTTATGCACTAAAACGTTATCGAGATACCACAGGTCGATGTAAGGCAGTTCATCGGCCAGAATGTGCTGCAGTTCGACGTAAAGCGGCCTACGAACCTTGGGATCGACTTCGCGGCGCGCCTCATCGATGAGGGCATCCACTCTTGCGTTCGAGTAATAGCCGCGGTTAGCGCCGTTTGGAGGGAATCTGGAGGAATGGAATACATAAAAGATGTCTGGGTCCTGGTTGCCTCCGACCCAGCGCAAGCCATAGAGTTGAAACGCTCCGTGAGTGACGTCGGCAAAAAACGTTGCAGCCTCGAAGCTGCGAATGTCGAGCACAATCCCCACGTCGCGCAATTGCTGCTGCATGACAGCAGCCATTAAGCGCGTGCTTTCGGTGGTCGAAGTTTTCATGGTGATGTGGAAGCGCACGCCGTTGATCATGGGATAACCGGCTTCGTCGAGAAGCGTGCGCGCCTTGGCGGGATCGTGGTCGTAAGAGGGCACGTCTCCGTTGTAGGCCCAGCTTTGCGGAGGAAGAACGCTACGCGCCGGTTGCGCCTCGCCGCGCCACAAATACTGAATCATCGGACGGCGGTCGAGCGCGTAGGCGATGGCCTGGCGGACCCGGACATCTTTCAAGATGGGATCGCGCAGATTGAATCCGAGATACTGCACTTCGGTTCCGGGACCCCGTTCGACGGCCAGGAAGGGCTCGCGCTCAAGCGTGAGCACGGTGTCGGGCGTGAGTGAGTTGCTGGCAATATCGCCGGTCCCTTTGCGCAGTTCGAGAGCCTCAGTAGTCGCATCGGGCACCACGGCGAAACGCACGCGCGCCAGTTTTGCTTTCTCGCCCCAGTAGTCGTCGTTACGTTCGATGACCACGTCTTTGTCGGTCTCGGCGCTGACGAACCTGAACGGCCCGGAGCCGATGGGGTGCCGAGAGATTTCATCTCCGCTACCCGAAGGTACGATGCCGACGGCGCCGTCAGTCAGATTCCATAGCAACGCGGCGTCGGGCTCCTTCATGTGAAAGATGACTTTGAAATCCTCGGGGGCATCGATGTGATCGACAAAGCGATAGGCCGCAGCCCTGGTGCTGCGAATCTTCCCGCCCAGCAGGGAATCGAAGGTCCATTTCACGTCGCGAGAGGTAAGTGGACGCCCGTCGTGGAACCTCGCGCCGCGATGAAGATAGAAAATGTACGTCAGTGGATCGGGAACCTCCCAGTGCTCGGCCAGTCCCGGCGCCGCGTTCAGATCTGGGCCGCGCACGACCAGGTAGTCGAAAATCAAACTGTCAATCCGTTCCGATTGGGCGTCCACGCCGACGCGCGGGTCCAGATTCGTGGGGCTCGATTCGATCACCATGACCAGCGTATTGGGATCAGGTTTTATGGAGCAGGAGAGCGGAGAAAGCATCAGAACGAGTACGGCGAGAGCTGGCAAGAGTTTGCGGCTCATCAGCGGCCCTCCTCGCACATGCGCAAGAGTTGGTTGACGGTCTTCCAGTTGCGAGTAGTGGTGACGACCGACAAAATCCGATCGACAGGGCTTTTCATTAAAACACTCTGGAAAACTCCGTTCGGGAGATAAAAGTAGATTTCCCTGTCGAGGGAGCGACATTGGTCCGGCGCCGCGGTCAGATCAGCCAGCTTCTTCAGAGCTGCCGGACGGGGAGCCTCGGACAGGAATGTGACATGAAGCTTTTGGGGGTCGATCTCGCGCACTCTTAAAAAAGGATTGCTCGAGATCGCCTTGCCCATCTCGTCGGCGGTTCTTGAGATGACCAAGGCCGAAAAACCAAAATCGCGGAGAATCTGTTTCTCGATTCTCTGCGATAAGACTGGCGTAGAGAGTTTCCCGGCCTTGAAGACCACGTTGCCGCTCTGAATGTAGGTTTCGACCTTTTCGAGGCCAAGAGCTTCGAATGATTTTCGAAGATCGTCCATTTTAATGCGCTTGTGGCCACCGACGTTGATTCCGCGGAGCATTGAGATGTAAATCGGCATAGGCAGTTCAAGGATACGAAACTTTGCCAAGCACCGCGGCGCGACTCGCCCCCGTCGCCGAAGGAACATTGGACGCACGCCGGTGCCAAGTCTCGTGCGCCAGAACCGCAAAGGCCACAGCCTCTTTCGCCGCTGACGGCAGGCCTAATTCGTCGGAGAGGCGCAATCGCAACCCCGGTGGCCCAAGTTCGCTGGTTAACATCGCCACCAGCGTGGAATTTTTGGCTCCTCCGCCGGAAATGATCATTTCATGAAAAGCCGGCTTGCGCGTGGAATTTGAATTCTTCACTACGAACCGCCGGATGGCGTCCGCGATTGATTTCGCCGTCAGCGCCGTCGCGGTCGCGACAACATCCTGCCTAGGGGAGGTTTTGCAACTCCGCAGAAAGTCGCGCACAAAGTCCCGGCCGAATTCTTCGCGTCCCGCAGTCTTGGGCGGTTGTTTACGGAAAAAGGCACCCCGCAAGATTAGGCCGACGATGCGATCGAGGACTTTCCCGGAGGCTGCGATTTTACCGCCGCGATCGAAAGGCTGGCCGAACAGCTTTTCGGTGACGGCATCGATCACCATGTTACCGGGGCCGGTATCGAACGCAATCACATCGCTGGCGGCCGCGCCGGCGGGGATAGCGGTGAGGTTCGCAATGCCGCCGATGTTTTGCACGATCCTTCCAACGCACGCATCACGGAACACCGTGTAGTCGAGGAAAGGGACCAGCGGCGCGCCTTTGCCGCCTGCCGCCATATCTGCGGGACGAAAATCGGAAACCACCGGCACTCCGACTCTTGCCGCGATGATCGCCGCTTCTCCAGTCTGCCAGGTAGCTACCAACTTGCGCCCGAGAAAGAGTTGCGGTTCGCCTTGATGATAGAGCGTTTGTCCGTGGCAGCCGACGAGATCAGCTTTCGTACGAAATTGCCGCTCGGTAGCTAACACGGCATCGGAATAAAGTGCGCCGAGGAGGAAATTCAGCCGGGACAGATCGGCTACGCTTGCTCGCGAGGCATTCATTGTGGCCAGCACGGCCGCGCGGACAGGCTCTGGGTAAGGGTACTCGGCGTACCCGAGCAATTCGAACTTTGTGTGGGAACGCGCCTTCAGACGCACCAGGGCCACGTCGATGCCATCGGCGGAGGTCCCGCTCATCACTCCGGCCACAACCATCGCTTTCTTCACCGATTCAGCGCCTCCAGCCGTACTTGCTCGCCGAATTCCCAAAGCTTGCGGGAAAGCTTTTCAACCGCTGCGGCAGAAGGTGACTTCGCTTTGCGCAATATCTTTGCCGACTTCTTCTTGAATGCGAGAATTCGCCGCGTCGCTTCCTCGACGCGTTTGGCGAACTTCGGGTCGCGCTCCACCGTCGTTAGTAGTCCTTCGTGAACTTGGGTGATGTAGTCCTCGCGATGACAGATCAGAAGCAGATCTCCGCCGGCGCGAATGTGCTCGACTGCGGCCTGTCCTGCTGGAGCCGCCGCCAAGACTCCACCCATTTCCAGATCGTCCGACACAATCAGATTGCGGTAGCCGATGCGTTTGCGCAGGATGTCGGTAATCCAAATCTTCGAGAGAGATGCTGGAGTCCTGTCATGTGTGACTTGGGGATACGCGGCGTGAGCGACCATCACCATCGGCATCTGCGCGCGGAGTGTGCGGTAGGGGAATAGATCTTCGGCCCAAAGCTTTTTGAGCGACTTGTCGATTACCGGGAGATCGCGATGGCTATCGAGCGTGCCCTCGCCCAGGCCGGGGAAGTGTTTGCCACATCCCTGGACGGCGGATGCGCGAAGCCCAGCGAGAAACTCGCGGGCATAGGTCACCATTTCGCGCGGATTCGCCGATACCACACGGGAATTCATCACGGTGCGCGAGGCTTCGAAAGCCAAGTCCAAGGCGGGTGCGAAGTCGGTGTTGAATCCGAGGGCGCGGCAGTTCTCTCCGATAACCTGTCCGTGCTTGCGATAGAGTTTGAGGTCGCCGGTGGCGAAGACTTCTGCTGCGGAGGGCGCTGGACCCAGCTGATCACGAAAGCGATCTACGATTCCGCCTTCGAGATCGACACAGGTGAACAGTGGCGTTGAAACGCATTTCTGGCAATCGCGCAGCAGTTGCCAGGTCTGCTGGGCAGTCTTTATATTGCGCGCGAACAGGATCACTCCCGCCGGTTGCAGCCGCTTGAGCAGGGAAGTGAGGCGCGGCGTCATCTCTGTGCCGTCGAAGCCGACGATCAGGAGTTGGCCGACCTTCGGAATGCGGTGCATTTTTCGCTGAGCGTTCATCCGACGAGATTTCGAACTTTATTCTGTGCGCGATGCGGTTAGATTTCTTTCTTCAGCTCCGCCAGGAGGTTCAGTGCCTCCAGCGGCGTGAGCCGATTCAAGTCTACCGCACGCAGCTTTTCCAGTACCGGCTGCGACAGAGGCGTAAAGATTGTTAGCTGCGTTGGTGGAGGCGTGGCGCCGGGCGAAAGATGATCGGTCGTAAGGCGCTCGATGGATTCATGCTCGGAGAGCACCTCGCGCGCCCGCGCGATCACTTCATTCGGCAAGCCTGCGAGCTTGGCTACTTCGATGCCGTAGCTGCGGTCGGCTGCGCCCGGTTCTACCTTACGCAGGAAGACGATGCCGCTGCCGGTTTCCTTTACTGAGACGTGATAATTCTTCACTCCCGAAAGTTGCTCAGCCAACTCTGTCAGCTCAAAATAATGTGTAGCGAACAAAGTCTTGGCCCGCACGCGCGCGTGCAGATATTCGATTGCCGCCCAGGCGATCGCCAGTCCGTCGTAGGTGGATGTGCCGCGGCCTACCTCATCTAAGAGAATTAAGGATCGCGGCGTTGCGGTATGCAGGATCGCGGCCGTTTCTGTCATCTCGACCATGAAGGTGGAGCGGCCGTGGGCCAGATTGTCGCTCGCGCCGATGCGTGTGAAGACGCGGTCGACGACGCTGAGACGTGCGGAGCGGGCCGGAACGAATGAGCCCATCTGCGCCAGGATCACGATGAGCGCCGTTTGACGCAGGTAGGTAGACTTACCGCCCATGTTCGGGCCGGTCAGCAGCAGAATGGTGCGCGTGGTCGCGTTCAAGAAAAGATCGTTGGGCACGAAGCGCTCGCTGCCTCCGGCCATCTCTTGCTGCTCGATCACCGGATGGCGGCCCTCGACGATCTCCAGATCACCACCGTGAGCCGAAGCCTTTTCTGTCGAAGCTATGAACTGCGGCCTGCAGAAATTCCGCAGCGCCGCAATCTGCGCCAGAGCAGCCAGTACGTCGACCTCGGCCAGAGCCAGCGCGGTTTGACGGATTCGCTTGGCTTCGGACGCGATTGCGGTTCGTAACTCAGTGAAGAGCCGGCGCTCAATCTCGACAATCTTTTCCTGAGCGTCGAGAATCCTCGTTTCGTACTCTTTCAACTCGGGGGTGGTGAAGCGCTCCGCGCCCACAAGGGTTTGTTTGCGTTCGTAGTCCTGGGGGACGAGGTGCAGGTTGGGTTTCGAGACCTCGATGTAATAACCGAAGATGGAATTAAACTTTACCTTGAGCGAACTGATTCCCGTGCGCCCGCGCTCGCGCTGTTCGATCTGCGCCAGCACCTGTTTGCTGTTGCGGGAGAGTTCGCGCAATTCGTCCAGATCGTGATCTACGCTGGTGGCAATCACGCCGCCCTCGGCGAAGGTCAGCGGCGGTTCGGGCACGATTGTGGTCTCGATGCGGTGGCGCAAATCGGCTAACTCATCGAGCAATCCGTGCAGAGTGTTCAATCGCTCCGACGTCAGACGTCCTACTGCACTCTTGATGGCTGGAATCTTCGCAAGCGACGCGGCCACAGCCAGCACATCCCGTGGATTCGCGGTCTCCAGGGTTACGCGGCTCAAGAGCCGCTCCAGATCAAGCACGCCATCGAGTGCGCGACGAAGTTCTTCGCGCGCGATGGTGTTCTTCACGCCTGCTTCTACGGCATCGAGGCGGGCATTGATTTCAGCAAGATCGAGCGAGGGGCGCAGTAACCAGGCTCGCAGCAGGCGTTTGCCCATGGGCGTGACGGCGGCGTCCATGGAGCGAAACAGAGTGACGCCGGTATCAGCGCCAGCAAACAGCGGCTCGATCAGTTCTAAGTTGCGGACTGTGACCGCATCGAGTACCAGGCAGGTCTGCCGTTCATACCAGCCGATGCGATCGACGTGGTCGAGCGATCCGCGCTGCGTCGAGCGGACATAGTAGAGAATCGCGCCCGCCGCTGCTGCGGCGGCCGGACGGCCGGCCAAGCCAAATCCCTCGAGCGATAGAACTCCGAAATGATTTTCCAGCAACGGAATGGCGTGGTCAGGGGCGAAGATCCAGTCGTCGAGGGGAGTCTCGGCGCACGTTGCCCCAGTCGCCCGGGGCCGAAGCGTCTTGGTTGGCGACGGCTGTGTGAGCAATGGCCGGCTGGTCCTTGAATCGAACAGTGGCGCTGCCGATCCGTATAGCAGCTCTTTCGGTCGTAACTGCTCAAGCTCTTCCTGAACCCGCCGCAGAGCTCCTTCGCCGGAAAATTCTGTTGCGCGAAACTCTCCAGTGGAAAGATCGAGAGCTGCAAACCCCACACGTTCTCCGACTTGAGCGAAAGCGGCCAGGAAGTTGTTTTCTTCCGATCCCAATAACGAATCGGCGGCGGTCCCTGGCGTGACCACCCTCGTCACCTCCCGCCGCACCAGCTTTGTGCCGATCTGTTTCTTGGCCAGGCGTGCGTCTTCCATTTGCTCGCAGACGGCCACCTTGAAGCCTTTGCGGATGAGCTTGCCGATGTACCCTTCGGCCGCGTGGTGAGGCACTCCGCACATGGGCACGGCGATGCCCTTCTCTTTATTGCGCGAGGTCAGCGTAATCTGCAACTCTTTGGATGCTACGATCGCATCGTCAAAGAAAAGCTCGTAGAAGTCCCCGAGGCGGAAGAATAGCAGCGCAGTAGGATGTTCCTTCTTGACGGCGGCATACTGCCGCATCAGCGGAGTGGACGGCTCGGTCATTGTTTCAGCGTTTGGGCCGCGTGTTTCGGTTGGGAAGCGAGCTTGGCGCAGATGCGCGGATTATAGCAAGTCCTCAGACTCAAGTGCCGTGGGCTGCAGACGGGAATGGGAGTTGACGCAGGTTCCGTCCCAGTGTTTACCTAACGCATGGAACTCCGCAAAGATCCCATCACCCGCTCCTGGGTTATGACGGGAGATGACTTCGGAGAAAGCGCGCCACGTACCGAAACGGTTTGTCGTTTCTGTCCGGATTCCCCCGAAGCTACCCATGTCGTTTCCTCCGCGCCCAGCACGATGGGCTGGTCGGCGCGCTCCGTGGTGCATCCCGCGCCGCTTTACCACATTGAAGGCGAGCCTGGGCGCCACGGCGACGGCATTTACGATCGCATGAGTTCGGTCGGCGCCCACGAAGTCCTGGTGGAAAATTCCAGGCATGACCGCCAGCTCTGGCAAGCCAGCGATGAAGAGATCGGGCAGTTCTTGCGTCTAGCCGCCGAACGCATCATGGATCTCAAGCGCGACCCGCGGATCAAGTATGTGAGCCTCTTTAAGGACTATGGGACTAGCGCGGGCCAGGAATTCGCTCATCCCACGTCGCAGCTCACCGCCACTATGTTTGTTCCCCGGCGCGTGCTTTACGAATTGCGGGCGGGCCGGGAGTATTTCCAAGCTAAGGAACGTTGTGTCTTCTGCGACATTCTCACGCAGGAGGAGCGGCAGGCCTCGCGGGTGATTGAAGCCCGAGGCGATTACGTCGCTCTCGGACCCTATGCTCCGCGAGTGCCGTACGAAACCTGGATTATCCCACGAAACCACGAGGCCTCTTTCGAGCGGACAGGATTGTCGAAGCCGGGACTGCGGACAAACCTCGCCGCACTGTTGCGCCGCACGCTGCAGCGGGTGCGCGCGATCACGGAGGATTTTCATCTGGTGCTGCACACCTCGCCCAACAGTCTGCATCCCTCGAAGACTCTGGGATACTGGAAGACGATCGACGACGACTACCACTGGCACATCGAGATCATGCCGGTCATCGCTGCGAAGGCACGCTCCTATACGTTCAAAGAGGTTTACTATTCGCCGGTCAGCTCCGAGACTGCGGTCAAGCAATTGCGGGAGGCGAAGATCGATGGTTGAGACAGTGTGCGAGACGGCCACACTCCGCTGATCGGGCGGGGTGGCTAATGTGTAAGTTTTCCGGCGGTGACGAAAAGTCGCCTCGCTGCGCTCGATTGGACCCCTCGGCTTCGCTCGGGGCAGGCTCTCGAGGCGGCTGTCCCCACACGGGTGTCTCGGCGGCGCGACTGATCGAGGCTTCGCGGATGCCGGTGCATTGTTTACAATAGGGAATTCGTGTGTCCGAATGCAGTGAAGCCTACAGTCGGGACGAAGAACATTTTGGAACAACCAAACCAATTGGAACCGTCGAACCGTACGCCTGGTGCGTCCGCCGGGTCGCCCACCGTGTACTGGCGGGTGGAGGGGAGCCTGCTTGACCTGACGGTGGTGCAGCCGGTGGCGTTTTTTACCTGGAATGCGCAGACATTTTCGGAGCGTTTCCGGCGGCGGGGACTGATTTTCTTGATGGCGGCGCTGCGTCCGTTTCTTTATTCGACGAACCGGAAGTTCGCGACGCGCGTCGTACACACCGCATTGCGGGGCGTGACGCGGGATCGCCTGGACCTGCTGGGAGAAGAATATTTCCAATACAGACTGAAGCCCGAGCTGAAGACGCACGGGGCAGAACGGGTGCGCGAACTGGTGCGCTCGGGGGCGGATGTAGTGCTGGTCAGTCAGGGGCTGGAGCACGTGATGAAGCCGTTGGCATTGCATCTTGGAGTGAAGCGGGCGGTGGCGAATCGGTTGGAATTCCGCGATGGTGTGGCAACGGGGAGGTTGCTGGAGCCGGTGATCCGGCCGCGGGGGGCGTTCGCGCGGATTCGGGAGCAGAGCCCGGATGGGCGGCGCGCCCCGAAGACCCTGGCGCGGCACCTGGATATTACGCTGGAGGAGTTGCGGGCGGCGGCGATTGGGGCGGAGCGGGAGTCGGCAGCGCTGGAACGTCCGATTGTGCATTTCGAGGGGCAGAGGCAGGCAGCGGGCTTTTCGGTGCGGAGGGCGCTGGCGGGCAAACATGTAATGCTGATCGGCGTTACTGGATTTATTGGAAAAGTTTGGCTGGCGAACACACTGCTGGAGCTGCCGAAGATCGGCAGGATTTATCTGCTGATTCGGCGGCAGAAGTCGAATCCGGCCGCGAGGCGGTTTGAGAAAATGGTGGAGGAATCGCCGGTATTCGATTCCTTGTTTGACGCATACGGCACCGGTCTTGGGGAGTATCTGCGGGACAAAGTCGAGGTGGTGGAAGGAGACGTCACGCAGCCGGGATTGGGACTGAATGCGGAGGTGGGGCGGCGGCTGGAGAGAAATCTTGATTTGATCGTGAATAGTTCTGGGTTGACGGACTTCAATCCAGATCTGCGGGATGCGCTGACGACCAACACTGATGCGGCGATGAACATCCTGGAATTTGTGCGTGGAACGGATCACTCGGGGTTGCTGCATTTGTCGACCTGCTATGTCGCGGGTGAGCGCGATGGGCGGGTGACGGAGAGGCTGATTCCGAACTACACGCCGCGTCGCGTGGCGAAGTTTGATGCGGAGCAGGAAGTGCAGTCGCTGCACGAGTTGATCGCGAAGGCGGAGGCGGAGGCTGAAGGCGCGGAAGTGACGGCTGGTTTGAAGTCGCAGTCCCTGGCAAACGAACATGCGGCAAAAGGGCTGCAGGGCGCGGCTCTGGAGAACCAGATCCGCAAAAACCGAATCCGGTGGTTGAAGACTTCCTTGACCGAAGCAGGGACGCGGCGGGCGAAAGAACTGGGCTGGCCCAACACTTACACGCTGACGAAAAGCCTGGCGGAATCACTGATTGTTAAGCATGGCGCGGGGCTGCCGATCGCAGTGGTGCGTCCGGCGATTGTAGAGACCTCGGTGGCGAAGCCTTTTTTGGGGTGGAATGAAGGAATCAATACGTCGGCGTCGCTTTCGTATTTATTGGGCACGTATTTTCGGCAGTTGCCGTCGAATGAGCGCAAGCGGCTGGATATTATTCCGGTTGACGCGGTGTGCGCCGGGATGACGCTGATTGCGGCGGCCATTGTAGAGCGGCGGCATGATTCGCTCTACCAGTTGGCGACTTCGGTGACGAATCCGTGTGACATGGGGCGGTCGATCGAGTTGACCTCGCTGGGGCACCGCAAGCATTACCGCGCGCAGGAAGGGCTGGAATCGTGGCTGCGGCTGCGGTTCGATGCAATCCCCGTCTCCAAAGAGCGGTACCAGCGGATGTCGGCGCCGGCGCAGAAGGCGATTGTGAAGTCGATTCAACGGATCATGTCGCCGTTGCCCCTGAAAAAGACTCCGCTGGTGAAGGCGGAAAGAAATCTAGAGCGGGTGGAGAAACTGATTCAGTTGTTTGAGCCGTTCATCCTGTTTAATGAGCATGATTTCGCGGCGGATAATATTGAGAAACTCTCGCACGCGTTGGTGGAGGACGAATGCGAGGAGTTCGGATACAAGGCGCGCTTGCTGGACTGGTGGGATTACTGGATCAATGTGCATATTCCGGCGTTGCGCAAGTGGACTTATCCCTTGATTGAGGGCAGGCCGCTGGAGGCGCGTCCGGCACGGAATTTGCAGAATGGGGAGACGGTCAAGACCGGGACGTGAGGATCCACTTTATCAAGACCTCGCCTCAGGGGCTAAAGCCTGTCCTTAAACCGGACCTTAACCGCAGCGCTGAAGCGCTGCTCTACCTAAAGCCTTCTGCAGCGGGCGAGAAATAGTCGACGGCAGAAAGCGGCGACAAGAAACGGGACTGGTGAATGGCGATATTTCTGACGGGATCTACGGGATACATCGGGGCCCATGTGGCGGCAAATCTGCTGCGGGATCACGGCGCTGCATTGAACGTCCTGGTGCGGTCGCGAGATGCGGGAGAGGCCGAGGGACGACTGTGGCAGGCGCTGCAATTGCATCTGGACTTCCCGCAGTTCTATGAATTTCTTCAAACGCGCGTTCGGGTGTTCCGCGGCGATTTGACGGAGCCTGGGTTCGGGCTGGATCGCGATGAATACGACCGGTTGGTTCACACGAGCGATTCGGTGATTCACTGCGCGGCGTCGCTGAACAGGAAATCTGAAAAAAGCTGTCTGAATGTGAACCTGCGAGGCACGCTGGAGGTGTTGACGCTGGCGCGGCACGCCGAGCATTACCACGGGCTGAGGCGCTTCAGCCAGGTCAGCACCGTGGCGGTAGCCGGCAAGCGGCAGAATGAGGTCGTGAGCGAAGACAGGTCGATTGATTGGGAGCGGTCGGATTACGATCCGTATGCGCGCACAAAGAAATTCTGCGAACACATGATGCGGGTGCTGCTTCCGGAGACTCCGAAGACAATCTTCCGTCCGAGCATTGTGCTGGGGGACAGCCGCTATGCGGAGACGACGCAATTCGATATGGTGAAGGCGTTTGTGTTTCTTGCGGGGCTGCCAGCGCTGCCGTTTCGCCCGAAGGACAAGATCGACATCGTGAACGTGGATTTTGTGGCGGAGGCGATTTCGACGCTGCATCAGAAAGAACGCCCGGAACACGATACGTATCATCTTTCGTCGGGAACTGGATCACAGACGTTTCGAGAGATCACCAGTGCTTTGGCGGCAGCGCAGAACAAACGCGCGCCTGTGTTTGTACCGGTGGTGGAGCGTCCCTTTGCGGGATCTGTTGATTTTCTAGCGAACCGCAAGGGAGCGATTGGAAAAGGTGCATCGCTGATGAAGGTCTTCATGCCGTACCTGGTATGGAACACGGTATTCGACAATACGCGAGTGACGAAGGAATTAGGGAAGAAACCCGTGCCGTTCTCCGACTATTGTTATCCGCTGTTAAAGTTCAGCCGGGAGAATGATTTCGAGTACAGATACCGTCCCTGGCCGGCTACCGTGGGAGGGACAGCGTCATGATGGATTTTATTCTGGAAGCCTGGGTCAGCAGTTCGATCGAGCGGGCCAAGGCCGGATGGATGTTGGGCGAAGGCGAACGCTGGAAACCGGGTGAGAAGCTGAAACTATTGTTCGCGGGCTACAATGGCACGCGCAATATGGGCTCAGATGTGCGCGTGGAAGAGATGCTGAGGCAGATCCGGCACATTCTTGGCGCGGACCGGGTGGAGTTCAGCGTGATGAGCCAGAACTTCGATTTCTCGCGCGGATACTTCGAGGGCACGAGGCAAGTGCATCTGCCTGATATTTTTCCTCCGTTTTTAGCGAACGAAGTTCCAAAGCATGACGGTGTGGTGGCGTGCGAAGGGTCGATGTTCAAGAGCAAGTTCGCCAACGCGCTGACCACCATGATGATCGGATCGCTGGGGATTGCGGCGGCGCAGAATAAGTTGTCCGTTGGCTACGGCGCCGAAGCCGGGAACATGGATCCGCTGGTGGCGAAGATGTGCGGACGCTATTGCCGGAACTCGTTTGTAATTACGCGGAATGAGGAGTCGCGAGGGGTTTTGCGGGAACTGGGCGTGCCGACTGAGTTGGGAACCGATACGGCCTGGACGTTTGAGCCCCGTCCACCAGAGTATGGGCAGGGCGTGTTGAGGAAATTGGGATGGGACGGGCGGACGCCGGTCCTGGTGGTGTGCCCGATCAATCCGTTCGAATGGCCGGTGAAGGCGTCGGTGGCGAAATATGCGGTGCATGGTTTGACGGGCGCCTATAAAGACAGTCATTACCGCACGGTTTACTTCCATAACTCCGGGCCCGCAGCGGATGAGGCATATCGGAAATATTGGAATGCAATTGCGAATGGGGTGGACGCATTCCGCAAGAGGAAAAATGTTTTCGTGATATTGGCGGCGACCGAGCGACTGGATGCGCGTCCGGCAAACCTGATAGCGGAAAAGCTGGGTGGAGTGCCAGTGCTGACATCGGACGAGTACAACATGTACGAACTGGTGAGCATCCTGCGGGCGTGCCATATGATGGCATCGTCGAGGTATCACGGGATTGTGACGTCGATGCCGGGGCTGGTGCCATCGGCGGGAATCACGATGGACGAGCGCATCCGGAATCTAATGCGGGAGCGGGGACATCAGGACTTGCTGATGACGGTGGACGATCCCGAACTCGAAGAGAAATTGCTGGCGGCTCTGGAGAAGCTGAGCGCCGAGGGTGAGGTGATTGCCGCCGGGATCGCGCAGACGGTGGTGAGAAATTTGAAAGTGATGGCGCGCATGGGTGTGTATTTTGAAGAGGAAGTGCAGAGGCGGTATCCGGAGTTTCCGACGCGCCGGGGCGAGTGGGGGTGGGAGGATTATTTGCCGCCGATGAGCAAAGGGCTGCGGGAGTTGGTGGCGGCTTACAACTAGAATCTGGCGAGTTCTTAGTGCGGTCGTGAGATCCACATCTTGAGCACAGTCATTCCATTCATCGGAGAGATATTCTCGCACCTGCAGGCCTCTGCGGATACGCGGATCCTTGCCGAGATCCGGGATGGGGAAATCACCGGCGTTACCGGAAGCGAGTTGCTGGAATTGGTCCGCAAGGCACGAACTTTCATCGCTTCAAAAGGACTGAAGAGGCGAGACCGGTGCGGGCTGCTGGCGGCGAACAGCATTCGCTGGGTGGCCATGGATTTGGCGCTCATGGCCGAAGGGCTAATTGTAGTGCCGCTGTATTCCCGGCAAGCGCCGGCAGAGTTGATCGCGATGATGAAGGACTGCACGCCATCGCTCGTGTGCTGCGGTGATGCGGCATTGCGGGATGAGATAGCACAGAGTTGGCTGGAGGCGCCGCCGCAGTTTTTGTTTGACGAGATTTTTGCGGGCGTGAATGACGTGCAGCTAGATCGGCCACAAATGGGGCAAGATAGCCCGGTAACGATCATTTATACATCCGGAACGTCGGGCGAAGCCAAGGGCGTGGTGCTGACGGCGGCGAACGTGGCTTTTATGCTGGATCGGACAGCGGAACGGCTCAGTGAGCTGATGTCCGGTGCTCAGGCTGGTCCAGGAGGGCAGGATCGCATCTTTCATTATTTGCCATTCACGTTTGCGGCATCGTGGATTGCGCTCCTTACATTTTTGAAGCGGCGAAGCCTGGTCACGATCAACATGGATCTGGCGAAGATTGCGAATGACATGCGGGTGGTGGCTCCGGATTATTTTCTGAATGTGCCCCAGTTGCTGGAGCGGATGCGACGGGCGGTGGATGAACAACTCTGGCAGACCGGTGGAGTGGCCCAGGCGGTCTATTCCCGGGCTAAGGGTGCGTGGGCACGACGGCAGGAAGGACAGTCGCGGGCGGGAGATGCACTGTGGCTGGGGCTGGCGAGCTGGCTGGTCTTTCCGGCCATCCGGAAAAAGATGATCGGTAGAAATCTGAAGGCGCTGATCTGCGGATCGGCGCCGCTGAGCCCGGAAACACAACTCTATTTCATGATGCTGGGAATTTGTGTTTTGCAGGTTTACGGGCTGACGGAGACGACTGCGATTTGCACGATGGACGATCCGAGCCGGGTCGAGGTGGGGAGAGTGGGGCCGGCGATCGCGGGCATGGAGATGAAATTAGGCGAGCATGACGAGATACTGGTGCGCGGGCCGAATATTTTTCCGGGTTACTGGAACCGGCCGGAGCAAACGGCGGAGGCACTGCGCGACGGCTGGTTTCATACTGGTGATCAGGGCGAAGTGACCACTGCGGGGAACTGGCGGATCGCGGGCCGCATCAAGAACCTGATTGTGTTGGGGTCGGGGCACAAGGTCTCTCCTGAGCCAATCGAGATTGCAATTGCCAAGCATTTGCCAGCGGCGCAGCAGGTAGTGATCGTGGGGAACCGCCGGGGATATTTGCTGGCGATTGTGACCGGGAGTGTGACGCCGGAACATATACAAGCGGCGCTGGATGTCGTGAATCCGGAGTTGCCGCATTACAAGCAGGTGCGGGCGTTTATCGTGCGCGGGGAAACGTTCTCGATTGAAAATGGCACGTTGACGGTCAATGGGAAACTGAAGCGTGACATGATTACCGCGCGGCTGAAAAATGAAATCGAAGAGATGTACCGGGTGAAGCAGGCGGTATAGTGGAGCGACAAATGCTGGGAGCCACGAAGGACGATAAGGTTCACGCAGTACAATTTACGTCGAAACCGGCCAGTCGGGAAGCAAAGAGCGCTATTTCCTGGACTTTTGCCGATGGCGTGATCGAGCTGGCGCTGCATCGGGAGCCCTGCAACGAGCTGGGGTCGGTGTCGCTCGATGAGCTCGAGAAATTTGCAGCGGCTTTGGAGAGCATGCAGACCGAGGCGCACGCGCTCATTATTTACAGCGAAATGAAACCGGGGTTCTGTGCTGGAGCGGATTTGCGCGAGCTGTATCAGCGCTCGAAGACGATGGAGAAAGCTGAAGCAGCGGAGGGTGTGCGTGACTTTTTGGAGCGCATTCATCGCGTCTTGAATCTGATTGACGCGGCGCCTTTGACTACGATTGCGGCTGTGCACGGCGTCGCGTTCGGGGGAGGGTTTGAGCTGGCGCTGGCTTGCGATTTGATTATTGCGGACAAGATGGCACGGTTCTGTTTTCCCGAGCTGAGGCTGGGGTTGATTCCTGGCTTCGGCGGGATTCCGCGGCTGAGGCGGGATCTGGGCAATGCGGTGGTTAGAGATTTGTTACTGACGGGGCGCAGCTTTAACGCGACCAAGGCGCAGCAGATCGGCCTTGTGAGCCAGGTGGTGGGCGAAGGCGAGGCGTTACGGGCGTCGCGGGCTACGGCGATGCAGTTGGCGAAGTTTGATCGAACGACGGCGGCGGCGGCGAAAAGGTTTATCAAGCCGATCCTGCATGAAGAATTGCGGCGGGAGATCGACATTTTCTGCGAACTGTTTGCGCGTCCCGCGGTGCAGGCTGGGTTGAAGAAGTTTACGGAGAGCACCGATGCGCAGCCATACCTGCCCTAAGTAGCACCCAGAGCGAATGGCTGGACCGACTAGTCGGAAGTCCTGCGCTTCGCTCACGATGACAAGGCATTTATGAATACCGTTGAAAAGACGCTCGATGAGATTCTGAATCTGGCCGCGGCTCACTTTAAAGTGCCGCGGGAAAAACTCGCTCCGGACGACGACTTTTTCAAAACGCTTGGGATTGACAGCTTGCAGACCTTGGATCTGCTGACCAAGCTGGAGAATCATTTTCGAGTGGAGCTTCCGGATTACGAGTTGCAGGGGGTTTCCGACTTTCGCACGCTGGCGGGGAAGATTCAGGCGCGACTCTAGCGCATTAAGTATTGATTCTTGATCGCTGACTGCACCTGTGCTCCGAGCGCAGGTTGTTAATCAACAATCATCAATCTACAATCAGCAATTCTCCTATGCTTGATCTCCAAAAATATAGCTGCCTGGGCGCAGCATTGCGCGATGCACTGGACCGCTTTGCCGGCGAGACCTGCCTGATTGAGGCAGACCGTGACCGGGAAAAGACGCTGCTCACCTATTCCGATTTCAAGGAAATCAGCTTGCCCCTCGCGCGGGCGCTAGAGGATGCGGATTTCGATGCTGGGGATCGCGCAGCCATCCTGATGACGAATCAGTCAAAGTGGCTGATTTCGGCGTATGCGATTTTCTACAGCGGCGGCGTACTGGTGCCTTTGGATTACAAGCTGACCGCGGCCGAGCAACTACAACTGCTAGAGCATTCGAAGGCCAAGCTATTGGTTGTGGAGTACTACCTCTGGCGGGCGATTACGCAATCGCCGGAATTTCCTAACATCAAGACGAAGCTGGTGCTGGTGTCGGAAGCGCCGCTGGGAGCGGATCTGGCAGGGGGATTCCGATGGGAGGACTTCAAGCGGAAGGGTTTGCCCGATTTCGTGATGCGGCGGCGGGAAGATGTGGCATGCATCGTGTATTCCTCGGGCACGGGGGGGCGGCCGAAGGGATGCGTGCTGACGCACGATAATTATCTGGAGCAGTGCCGGGCGTTGACGGCATGGTATCCGTTCTGGCCGGGGGTTCGGTATTTGAGCATTCTGCCGACGAACCACGCGATTGATTTCATGGTGGGATTTATCGGGCCGTTTGTGTGCGGGGCGTGTGTGGTGCATTTGCGGACGCTGCGTCCGGAATTCGTGCGGGATGCATTTGTGCGCTACCGGATCACGTATGTGGCGCTGGTACCGATGATCGTGAAGAATTTGGAACGGGGTTTGCGGGCGAAGTTTGACGAGTTGCCGGCGTGGAAACGCGCGATCTTGAATCGAAGGATTGGGCTCAACAAAATCCTGACGCGGCGCAATCCGCTGGTGAGAGTTAGCCGCGCGCTGCTGCCGCAGGTGCATCGGGCATTTGGCGGAGAGTTGCTGGCGTTGATTACGGGCGGGGCTTTCATGGAGCCTTCGACCATGCAATTTTTTTATGATTTGGGAATTCCAGTCGTCAACGGTTATGGGTTGACGGAGGCGGGTACGGCGCTAACCTTGAACGACCTGAAGCCGTTCCGCGCGGACACCGTAGGCAAGCCGTTGCCGGGAGTGGAATTGCGGGTACTGAGTCCGAATGAGGAGGGGATTGGGGAAATTGCGGCAAAGAGCAAGACAGTGATGTCGCATTATCTGGATGACTCCGCATTGACGGTGGAAACGATTGTCGATGGATGGCTGCTGACTGGCGATTTGGGGCGGTTCGACAAAAGCGGACATCTGCAGCTGTTCGGGCGGAAGAAGAACATGATCGTCACCGAAGGCGGGAAGAATATTTATCCCGAGGATATTGAAACGGTTTTCGATGGACTCCCGGTGAAGGAGTACTGCGTGTTCGCGGCGAACTATGTGTGGCCGCAGAAGGAGTTGGGGCGGGAGATGCTGGTGATGGCCCTACGGTTGGAGCAGAATCAGCGCTTTGACAGTACGCTGCTGGGGGAGATTGTAAACCGCAACCGGCGGTTGCCGGACTTCAAACGCGTTGGCGGGTATGTGATCTGGGAAAGGGATTTTCCGCGGACGGCGTCGATGAAGGTCAAGCGGCAGGCGTTGGCGGAAGAGATGGGCAAGACGCTGGGGCGAGGCGCGGTGGTGGGGCTGTGAATGAGCGCGGATCGTATCTAGCGATCGTGAATCCTGCGGCGGGTGGCGGCCGCAGCAGCAAGATGCTGGGCTCGGCACTTGAGCGGTTGCGCGCGGGCGGGGTCGTCGTTGATGTGGTGGAGACGCAGGGCGCGGGGGACGCTACAGGGTTGGCGCGCGAGGCTTACGGGCGGGGACGGCGTCATTTCATCGCAGTGGGTGGGGATGGGACTTCGTATGAGGTGGTGAACGGGCTTTTTCCAGAAGCGAGTGCGGGCGGGCGTCCGACACTAGGATTTTTGCCGTTGGGAACGGGGAATTCTTTTCTGCGCGATTTCAGCGCTCGCGGGGTGGAGCATGCCATTGAATCGCTGATTGCGAGACGAACGCGAGCCTGCGATGTGCTGCGGTTGAGGCATCGCGCCGGAGTGATCCACTACATCAACCTGCTGAGTGTAGGGTTTCCGGCCGATGTGGCGAACTTACGGGCGCTACATTTCAGCCGGCAGGGCGAGTTGGGATACGTCATCTCGATTTTTCTGGGGCTGGCGCGGTTGCACAGGCGGCCGTTTCCGGTGCGAGTGGATGGGGATGCGGAATTTGACCGCAGGCGCTGTTTGTTCCTCACCTTCAACAACAGCAAGTTTACCGGTGGGACGATGATGATTGCGCCGAAGGCGGAAGTGAATAGCGGCCGGATTGAATACGTCCGCTGGGGCGCGATTGGGCGGCTGGGGCTGATCCGGAATTTGCCCAAGCTTTACGATGGCACGCACATCGAGCATCCGTTGGCCGAGCGAAACGCGGTTACGCGCGTAGAGTTTGATCTGGATTCTCCCGTGGATTTAATGGTCGATGGCGAAGTGCTGACACTGCATTGCGAGGAGTTGGACGTTTTGCCGGGAGCATTGGAAGTGGTCGCGTAGATATGGGGACATTGCGCGCGAGCGTTAGTAGGCGAAAAGCCGTGATATAAAAAGAACCATGTCAGAAGAGAGACGAAAGCGGCGGCAAGAGCGGGCAGGAACGCCGGAGGCGGATCCGCGGTCGGGGAAGAAACTGATCTGGGTCGGGATTGTAGTGCTGTTTGTGGCGGCTTATGCAGCGGGCTGGGAGTACAAGAACCACCACTATGATGGGTTCGCGAAGTGTCTCGCGGCGAAGCAGACGAAGATGTACGGACTTTACTGGTGTCCGCACTGCGCCGAGCAGAAGGAAATGTTTGGGAAAGCATTTCGCTACGTGCCTTACGTGGAATGCGCGATCAAAGGCTCGACTCAATTGACACCTGCGTGCGACGCAGCCGGAGTGAAGTTGTTTCCAAGCTGGCAGTTCGGAGCAGGTCAGCCGGTGGAAGGCGTCGAACCCATGCAGGAGCTGAGCGATAAGACCGGGTGCAGTTTGCCGTGAGTGCGACCGCAAGTAATCCAGGGGCGGCACGTTCCGCGAAGGACAATCGGGGGCTGTTTCTGGCGATTGCGGTTCTAGCGATAGCAGGAGTCGTGGTCTCGGCGGTGTCGCTTCAGCGGCATTACGCGAAGTCGGCGACGGCGTTCTGTGACGTCGGAGAGAAATTCAACTGCGACATCGTGAACCGGAGTGAGTATTCGAGCGTGATGGGAATTCCGGTGGCGGGGGTTGGCATTGTGGGCTACGGAATTCTTTTAGCGTTGGCGACAGTTTATCGATCTCGCACCGTGACGCCGGCGCGCTTGCTGGCAGCGGCAGCGGCGGGATTGGGGTTTGCGCTCTATCTCACGTATGTCGAGGGTTTTGTGCTGGATACCTGGTGCATTTTGTGTTTGAGTTCTCTGGGTCTGATTGTGATGATCACGGTGCTGGCGGGAGTGGTGAGTGCGCGGGCGTAGGATGATCCATTACCTCGGGGGCTAAAGCCCTGCCTGTCCTGGCTTTGATCGCGGCGCTGATGCGCTGCGCCACCCAAAACGACAAACTCTTCTGATGGGGAAAATCCAGACAATCAAGAATGGGGCGGGGGCGGTTGCTGAGGTCATCCGCGCCACCGGAGCGACCGGCGATCTGCGTCTGCATGAGTTCAGCAGCCGAGTCTTTCGGAACACACGGCTCTTGCGCGTGTGGCTGCCTCCGGGATACGACAACGGAGAGAACGCAGGCCGCCATTATTCGGTGCTTTATCTGAATGATGGGCAGAATCTGTTCGAGGCGGCGACGGCGTTCGGCGGAATCGAATGGCAGGTCGACGAGACGGCGGATCGTTTGATCCGTGAAGGCGCGGTGCCGCCTCTGATCATTGTGGGCATGGACAATACGGGCAGGGAGCGGATTCGCGAATACATGCCGTACCGGTCGATGCATCCGAGGATGCTGCGAGTGCAGGGGCGGCACTATCCGGATTTCCTGATGAAAGAAGTGATGCCGTTTGTTGAGCAGAATTATCGCGTGGCAACTGGGCCGGAGAATACCGGGCTCGGGGGATCGTCGCTGGGAGGGCTGATCGCGTTGTATACCGCGATGGCGCGGCCGGGATTGATTGGGCGGTTGCTGCTGGAGAGTCCGTCGCTGTGGGCGTCGGGTCGGCAGCTTATCAGGGAGAGCCGCTCGGTAAGGATTTGGCCGGAGCGAATATTTCTGGCAGCGGGAACCGCCGAGGCGGGAAACGCGGAGCGGAGTCGAAGCGTGGTGGATGATGTGAGGGAACTCGCGGCGATCATGCGACGGGCTGTGCTCAGCGAGAGACGTTTGCGGCTCGTGATCCAGGATGGCGCCGGGCACAATGAGGCGGCGTGGGCGGAGCGGTTCCCTGAAGCGTTACAATTCCTGTTCGGGCAGTAGATTTCAATCAAAGAAAATTCGGAGCCAGAACAGATTTCCTATTCAGGTTCCAGATCCCATACAATAGGGCGGCCATTACCGGGACGGAGAGCTGGAGGTGTGTCCAGCGTGCGAGTGGGCCGAGCAGCGGAAGCACAAATGCCAGATAGAGAAGGAGTTTGAAGTGACGCGTGGCCGAGCCATCGAGTTGCGTGGCGAGCCAATCGGCGAGTAGCAGGAAGGCGGGCGCGAGGATCACGAGGTCGTACACAGTCAAGTGCGGAGCGAGCAGAACCGTAGCCAGCAGCAATGCCGAAAAGCGTAACGACAAAGAAAGCCCGCTCCGCCAACAAGCTACAGTCAAAGCTGCGATCACAAGTGCGGTTGCAAGGTACAACGCGAAAGAGGCCGCGGGCCAAGGGATGAGCATGGTCCAGAAAGTGCGCAGCGAGTGAGTCTGGTAGAGCCGGGGTTCGAGCAGGGACAGCAGCTTTGGTATGTCGCGGAGTGTGGTCATCCAGGCGCGAAGCGGGCCCGGACCGTAGTACAGCCAGGCTGCGGCAAGCTGGGCCGCGGCTGAAAGAATCGCACCGGCGATCATCTGCCAATTGAGTGTAGTGATCGAGACGAGCGCCGCGGCTAAAGCCAGCTGGGGTTTGAAGATAAGACATCCGAGAGCCATGCCTGCGACGAATTCGCGCTGGGCGCGCAGGGCGAAGAATACGATCGTGAAACAGGCCAGGGCCAACGCGGGCGTTTGTCCCCAGGCGATGAGGTGCCAGAAAGCAGGAAAGCCAACGGCCAGAATCGCTACGGTGAGTTTGTGTTCGTGCAGGTTGGGGCAGGCCCGCCAGAAAGCATAGCAGCACACTCCGTAGATGAGGGCGCTCAAAGTGAGCCAGAGGATCAGAGCGCAAGGATAAGACAGGCGGGCAAAGGGCGCGAAGAAGACGGAAACTTGCGGCGGATACAGCGGCAGATAGCGGATGCCGGTGGCGGCCGGCACGCGCTCGGCTGCGAGTTGGGATTGCGCTTGCATGTTGTACAGATCGGCGCCTCGGTGAGCGAAAGCGAGCGAGCCCAGTGTATAGAAATGCAGAAAGTCAGTTCCCTTGAGATTGCCGGCACGGTCAAGCAGGCCAGGTGCAGCCATGTTCCAGACATAAACCGACCACAGGCAGAGCGCAAGGATCAGGCCATGTACACGTAGGCGGCTGGCCGTTAAGCGCGCAGCAACTATGGCTGGAGTCATAGGTCGGCCGCTGATACCCAATCAATCCTCATGCGGGTCGTAAATCCGTAGTCTCGAATCGCGATATAGGATCACTGCGTCTGGTCATCAGCAAAAGAGGCAGGAGTAGCGGAAAAAACAGAATCAAAAATGAAGGCAGTAGAGGCAACTGATTCGGAGAATCCAACCGAGGCCGAAGAAGCAGTAGCACCAAGGAAGTAATCCAGGGCCAGCTCACGCTGACCATAAAAACCATGCGAGGGAATAGAGGCAGAGCGTTCCAGTCTTGCAAGAGAAGCATCGTTGGAAGAATCAGCAACACCTGATTGAATGGGGTCAGGAGCGGGAACGCAAGGATTGTGCCCATAAGGAAAGATGCGAAGGCGGCAGTAAACTTCCGCGATTCCGCCGACGCTCGCCGATTCCGCCAACCAAAGAGCAGCAGTGCAAGAATGATGATGCCACCGAGGATTTCTCCGAGCGCGTCGCCGAGAGCCACGCGAAGGAGGGATGTCGTCGGGAAATATTTCCGATAGGCCTCTGCGCCCGCGACGAAATAGCCAATCCACCCAGGAAGAACGAATTGGCCGGCTCCGATAAGGGCTGCCAGCATCACGAGGAAACCCGCCAACAGGCGCCATCTCTCGCGCCAGTTCCCCATCACCCACACGAGAAAGAAGCAGAGAGGGAAAAGCGTCATTTGGGGTTTGAGGGTGGAACAGGCGAGTAGCATGCCCGCGCTCACCAAATAATTTCTGCTGACACACCACGACCCTGCAAAGAGCAGAAACCCCACCACAATCGTCAATTGCTGATGTAACAATCCCTGTACGATCTGGGGACTACTAACTGTGAACAGAATGATGGCCGCTAGGTTTTGCCACCGCAGGCGCCAATGCAAGAGATCCAGACACATCGGCACGCTGAGAGCAGCCAACAAGGCCAAAATTGCCGGAGCCCAGCGTTGTACCTCGGCAAAGCTGGCATACATGGTTGGAGCCATCAGGAAGACGACATAGACCGGGTAGGCGAAACGCTGTTCATCGACAATTTTGTATCCAGACCCGAGGTTTCCCTGGGTGACGATGCGCCCGTAGTAGGCCATCTGAATCTCATGGCTGACTTCTGGTCCGTACGGATTGCGTCCGCGCAGCAGAAGTTCGCGCGTCCCCAGCCAACGTGGATAGAGGTCGCCCAGTTGAGCTTTCACCCCATCGTGTACCTCTCCGATGTACTGGTCCCATGGCCCTAAGACCTTCACGGCATAGACCCATGCGATGGCTGTCGTGAAAATGCTCAACAGAAGCCAGACTCGGATTCTCATCTATCGGGAAGCCTCGTACGGTTCCAAGCGGGGCGGCGAGGCGTCTGCATTCACGCGCCAGACACGGCGATCCTTGAAATAATTCAGCAATTCCTGATTCGGATCGTTACCCATATCGCGAGCCCACACCACCTTGGAGCGATCAATGTCCGCGTCGTTCCAAACCCATTCCCGATCGAAGTTATGACGCGGCCCGTAAGTTACGAGAACCAGATGTTCGCCCGGGATTTGGGACAGCTCGCGCTTGACTTCGAAACGCTCTAAATTACCCCTTGGCCACACGGACTCGATCTGGGCATGAGCACCCACTGTGGTTAAGCGCAGAAGAATCATAGCGCATGCCAGAACTGGAATCGCGCGCACCAAAGCTGCTCCACTCAAGCCTGGCCGAATCCGTCGACTCATAGAGGGCCAGCGCCAAAGTTGGCGCATGCCTTGAACCAGAAGAATATAGAGCGCTCCAACTGCTGGAGAAAAATAGTGCGGGAGGGTCCAACTCTGAAAGGCAGCGCCCGCGATCATGGCAGCGCAGATCGCAACCGGCAGTCGCATTTTGCGCTGGCGTACCAGCCAGGGGAGAGCTAGCAACGGGAGGGTGAGCAATGGCCCGAGATAGAACCGCCACCAGGAGACAGCTTTCTGCGCGGCATACCCCAAGAAACCCTCGAAGGTGAGGTTCCTCTCGAAGTCTTTGCGTTCCGAGATGTACAGGTTGCGCATAACTGCATGGCGATAAGCCGGTTGCTGTATTGCCTTTTGCCAAAGGAAATAGGGTGCGGCGGCATAGGCGGCGCGGTTAACCTGATACGCCATGCGGAAGGGACTGCCAGTAACCTTACGATAGTAGCAGCCGGTCGCCAGCGCGCCACAAGCGAAAACTAAAAACAGTGGTAGTAAAACGCGAGAGAACGAGATTTTGAATTGCAGGTGCTGTTTCCCCGCCAGCCACCACAACATCGCCGCAACCACGGGCAGGCAGAAGATGAGACCTTCATAGGGGCGGCTGTTGGCTAAAATTGCGACGCCCAAACCCATCAATAAAGAGTCGGACACTCGAAGATGCTTGCGCAGACGCGGCCAAGCCCCCAGCACCAGCGCGCCACCAAGAGCCGCAATCGAAGCCGCCCAGTAACCATTCATCCAGTAGCTAAGGATGCCCAACCGGAGCACGGCAAGCGCAGCTCCCAGCAGGGCCCACGCGGAAGGCAGCCAGCCTTGAAGCATCCAGCACAGCGCAGAGCACATGAGCGCGGTGGCGAGGATCTGACCAATCCAAGGATTCCCCAGGAGTTGCCCGGCGGCAAGGACCAGCCCTTGAGCGGGGGGATACATCGACATGTAGGTTGGCTGCTGAATAATGTGGAAGGTCTCAAAATGGATCCACATGGGATGCGTGGGATTGGTGAGGTTACCGTGAGCGAAGGTGTCGGCCGCGAGCAGGTAGCTGAACTCGTCATGAGAACCAGGCTGAGGGATGCCGAGGATGGGTATGAGCGCGACGCGAACTGCTATCACGCTGAAACCCACGAGGACCACGGAGAGGCCCTGTCGTCGAGCCAGACGGGCGAATGCGCGCTCCATCGAAACAAAACCGGGGGTCTGAAATCGAGCGGAGTTTCGAGACGAGATGAGAATCAATCCAACGGTAGCCGTCAGCAGAAGGAGTTCGAGAAGTGTCACCGACCACGGAGCGAGCCGCAGGTAAAGGTTGTGCATCGCGAGAGGAAGCCGAGCTACTTCATGAGAAAAAAACAGACTATCATCAAATCCAGATCGACTCACTGGGGAAATCGTTTATAAAAGGGACGGGCAGCGATCTGTCCCTACGGTCATATAGGATATGAATGATAACGGGGCGACATCCTCGAACTAAGGTAGCGAACGTGAAGACAAAAAAGGGTGTGATCGGAATTCTCACGGGTGGCGGCGATGTGCCCGGACTGAACCCCGCGATCCGCGCCGTAACCATCCGCGCGATGCGCGAAGGTTGCCAGGTAATTGGCATCCGCCGGGGTTGGGCCGGGCTAGTAGACATTGTCCGCGACCAAGACTACGACAATAGCGAAAACTTCCAGACGCTGTCCGAAGATCTGGTGAACCGCACCGGCCGCACCGGCGGCACCTTCCTGCACACCTCACGCACTAATCCCAGCCGCGTGGAGAAGTCCCGCGTCCCTGCTCACCTGCAAGGTACGTATAGCGCTGAGAAGAACGATCTGACCGCGGAGATCCTGAAGAATCTGGATTGGCTGGGCATCGACTACCTGATTCCCATCGGCGGTGATGACACGCTGAGCTATGGCGTACGCCTTTATCAGGAAGGTGTGAAGGTGGTCGCAATTCCCAAGACCATGGACAATGATGTCCCCGGCACCGACTACTGTATCGGCTTCAGCACCTGCGTGACGCGTACCATCTCCATGACCAACAGCCTGCGCACGAGTGCCGGCTCCCACGAACGATTCATGGTGCTCGAGGTTTTCGGCCGTTATGCCGGCTTCACTGCCATGCTGCCCACAATGGCCGGAGCCGCGCATCGCTGCGTGATTCCGGAGCACAAATTCGACATCGAGCGGCTCACCGAGTTATTGGTCTCCGACCGCCGGAAGAACCCCAGCCACTACTCCGTTGTCCTGGTTTCGGAGGGAGCGACGTTCCAAGGTGGAGATATGGTCTTCGAAGCGGAGACCGCTGACGCTTTTGGCCACAAGAAACTCGGCGGCATCGGAGAGTTGGTGTCCGAGAAGTTGAAGGAGCTTTCGCCCAAGTACAATAATGGCAAAGCCATCAATACCCTTACGCAGAAACTCGGCTACCTTGTACGCTGCGGTGATCCCGATGCCATTGACTCGATCGTCCCTATGGCTTATGGCAACCTTGCTCTGGATTTGCTTCTGGGAAAAATCCACGGCAGGCTTGTGGTTTTGAGGAATGGCCGTTACGACAACATGCCCATCGACACCGTCACCTCGACGAAAAAAGTTGTAAATGTAAAAGAGCATTACAATATCGACCGTCTTCGGCCTCACTACAAAAGCTTCGCAATGAAGCCACTATTTATTATGACCAGCGAAGCGGGATAGTGGCCGTTCAGGACGCGTGCTCTCGCACGGCAGCAGACCGGTCACTGGATTAAAGAGAATGAATAAGACGCTTATGATTTTGGTGTGGGGGGCGGTTGCATTGCTCGGCGCCATAGCAGTAGGCGCGGTGGCTCTGCATCGGGGTGAACCCATCAATGCACTTTGGCTGGTGGCGGCCGCGACCTGCTGCTACGCGCTCGGGTACAGGTTCTACAGTAAATTCATCGCGGTGAAGATTCTGGCGCTTGATGGCCTGCGAGCGACTCCGGCGGAACGACTGTAGAACGGCCGCGATTTTCTCGTCACTAATAAATGGGTGGTGTTTGGACATCACTTCGCGGCGATCGCAGGGCCCGGTCCGTTAGTGGGGCCGGTGCTGGCGGCGCAATTCGGTTATCTTCCGGGGACGATGTGGGTGCTTGCCGGTGCGGTGTTTGCGGGCTGCGTGCAGGACTTCGTAATTTTGCTGTTCTCCGTACGGCGCGACGGCAAATCACTCACTGAAATGGCTAAGGATGAGATCGGGCGCGTCGGAGGATTTGTCGCTTACGTGGCAGTGATCGCTATTCTGATCATACTGCTGGGAGTGGCGGCGCTGATCGTAGTGAACGCACTGAAGGCAAGCCCATGGGGCACATTTACGATCGCGATGACCATGCCCATCGCGCTGCTGATGGGTGTCTATCTGCGGCGGATTCGTCCGGGGAAAGTTCTGGAGGTGTCGGCGCTAGGATTTGCTCTGGTGTTGGCTGCGATCTGGGGCGGGCAATACGTGTCGGAGAATGCGGCGCTGGCGCGAGTGTTTACATTTACCGCGCCCACGCTGGCGATTCTGATCATGGTTTACGGCTTTGCCGCGTCCGCGCTGCCGGTGTGGCTCCTGCTGGCGCCGCGCGATTATTTGAGTACGTTTGTGAAGCTGGGGACGATCGCCTTGTTGGGCGTGGGGATTGTGGCGCTGCATCCCACACTGCACATGCCGGCGCTGACGCGGTTTGTCGATGGAACGGGTCCGGTGTTTGCGGGAAAGATATTTCCGTTTGCCTTCATCACCATTGCATGCGGGGCGATCAGCGGTTTTCATGCGCTGATTTCCAGTGGAACGACTCCGAAGCTGATTGCACGGGAGACGGAGACGCGCATTGTGGGATATGGCGCGATGATGGCAGAGTCGGCCGTAGCGGTGATGGCGATCATTGCGGCGTGCGTCATGCAGTCTGGGGTTTATTTTGCGATTAACAGTCCGGCGGGCATCGTCGGCGAGGCGCCCGCGGCGGCGGCGGCGACTATTTCCAGCTGGGGTTTTCCCGTGACCGCTGCCCAGATGGCTGCGCTGGCCCACGCGGTTGGCGAACAGACGCTTTACAACCGGACCGGCGGAGCACCGGCGTTTGCAGTAGGCATGGCGCACATTTTCTCGCACAGCCTGGGCGGCGAGACTTTGATGGCGCTGTGGTACCACTTCGCCATCATGTTTGAAGCGCTCTTTATTCTGACGATTCTCGATGCGGGCACGCGGGTGGCGCGCTTCATGGTGCAGGATGCCATGGGGCATGTGTACAAGCCTTTGGGACGAACCAGTTGGTATCCGTCAATTCTGTCTACCAGCGGGCTGATCGTCGCGGCCTGGGGATATTTCCTGTGGCAGGGAGTCAAAGATCCGCTGGGCGGGATTAATTCCCTGTGGCCGCTGTTCGGCATTTCGAATCAACTGCTGGCGACGGTGGCGCTCTGCGTGGCCACGACGATCATCATCAAGATGCATCGCGCGAAGTATGCGGCGGTAACGCTGGTTCCTCTGGCCTGGCTGGTGGCTGTGACGTTCACAGCGTCGTGGCACAAGCTGTTCGATCCGAATCCGCGCGTGGGATTTCTGGCACAGGCGAAGGCACTGGCCGCCGGTCCGGCCACGAGCGCAACGGCGCGGCTGATCTTCAACAACCGTCTGGATGCCGCGATCACGGGAGTGCTGGTAGTGATGGTGACACTAGTGCTGGTGGAATCCGGGCGGCTGTGGATGGGAATTCTGAGTGGAGCGAGCGAAGCGCGAGTAAGAGAATCACCCTTCGTCAGGACGCGGCTGGTGGAGGAGCAGGGATGAAGCAGATCGTTTCTGCGTGGCGGATTTTCATGGACACGCTGCGGGAGATTTTTGACGAAGCGGCGTATGCGCGGTTCTTGACTCGCGCGCGCATGGCGCCGTCGCGCGACGCGTATGCCGCCTTTCGGCTGGAATTCGAAGAAGCCAAGTTGCGGCGGCCGAAGTGTTGCTAGGTTGCCCATTGTTAACTCGGATAACCTCCTCCCTAGGATATGCATCATTTCCGCGATAAACTGCACTCACATGCGAGTTCTCGGCGTTGATTGCGGCGGGGAGTACACCGGGTACGGCGTCGTGGAAATGCGTTCCGGTGGGCAGTTAGTGTGCCTGACGTGTGGGGCGATCAAGCTCTCACCGCGAGAACCCTTGGCGCGGCGACTGTCGCGCGTCTACGACGAGCTTGGCGCACTCATTTTGAAGCATCATCCAGATGAAGTCGCGATTGAAGGGATCTTCTACGCGCTGAATGTGAAGTCAGCATTGAAGCTGGGGCAGGTGCGCGGAGTAGCAATGCTGGCGGCAGCCGCGGCTGGGCTGGAGGTCGCGGAATATTCTCCGCTGACGATCAAGTCGTCGGTGGTGGGATATGGGCGGGCAGAGAAACAGCAGGTGCAGCACATGGTGACGCGCTTGCTCGGATTGAAGGAGGCTCCAGAGCCGATGGACGCGTCGGACGCGCTGGCCATCGCCATCTGCCATTTGCATACCGCAGGCACGCTGGAGCGGCAGAAGGCTGCGGTGCGTTAATGAAACGGGCTCTTGCTATTACAGCTTCTCCAGTGCGACGCATTTCCATCGGACTGGTCGCGCGGATGGGGCTTCTGGCGATGTCTGCAATGTCTGCGGCGTCGATGTCGCAACAGGCGCCTTCCACCCCGGTGGTTACGTTCACCTTCGACTTTCCTCAGTCCGATCCCGCGCACTACTCGATTGCCGTCGATGCGACCGGGCACGCGCGCTTTGAGTGCACGGGGAAGATAACGCAGGATTCCGAAGATCAAACCTACCGGACGGAATTTGAAGTGTCGCCAGGAAATCGTGAGCGGATCTTCGACTGGACGAAACGGGCACAGTATTTCGCGGGCAAGGTTGACGCCGGCAATCGCAAGCTGGCCTTTACCGGTGCGAAAATCCTGAGCTATCAGGATGGCACACGTTCCTCTACTGCGAAATACAACTATTCGAATGTGGCCCCTGTGCACCAGTTGACGGTGCTGTTCCAGGATATGGCGGGCACGCTGGAATATGGCCACCGGCTGGCGTACTACCATCGCTATCAAAAGCTGGCCCTCGACGAAGAGTTGAAGCATATGGAAACCCAAGCGAAGAATAACGAACTGAGCGAGATACAGGGTGTGGCGCCAGTGCTGCGGGAGATCGTTGAAGATACCTCGGTGATCAACGTAGTGCGGGCGCGGGCGAAAGAGTTAATTGAGATCGGGGCCGCCGCTGCTGCGCGTTAATGGGCCGGTGCTTCTACGAACAACTGTAGATGATTTCTGTGTGTGGCCGCTAGCGAACCATGATGCCGGCGTAGCCCACGACCGTGTCGAGGTCGCCGGAAACATCACCCGAGGTCGCGTATTTAACCAACTCAGCTGAGGTGGCGCCCAGGCTCTTTGCCGCCGTCAGCATCGTGACTGCCGGACCGAAGCCGCACATGCTGATGTGCTCTTGGGTGACCACGTCGTATAGGCTGCGCGCATCGAGCCGGAGAATCGGTTCGATCGCGCTACGGTCTTTTAGGCGGGTGACGGCGTCGGATTCGTAATGGTTCATGTCGCTGGAAGCGACGATCAGAACGGGATCGTTCTGCACCGCAATCACATCAGCGATCGCATTCCCAAGCTCCTCAAGGGCTTTAAACTGTCCCGTGCTCAGCGCGATGGGCACGAACCTCAGTTGAGCCTGGCGTATTTGCAGAAATGGCAACTCAACCTCAGCGGCATGCTCACTGCGGTGGGCGGACGAATCTTCCTGCAAAACAGAGCACCGTTGCTTGAGCGCGGTTGCAAACGCGTTGTCGATAGGGACGTTGCCTAACGGAGTTTCCCAAGCGCCCTCACTGACAATCGCGAGGGCGCGGCCCTTGCCGGTGTGGTTTGGACACAGAACGAGGCAGAGTTGGGGAATCTCCAACCCAGCGAACACAGCGCCGGCCACGTGGCCTGAATACATATAGCCGGCGTGGGGAACGATGCAACCGAGAGCTCGACCTAATCTTTGGTCGGGAGTTTGTGAGAGATACTTGCGAACTTCTTCGCGTAGAGACTTTTCGTCGCCGGGGTAGAAGCGTCCGGCCACCGCCGGATGGCGGATCGGGGTCGCGGTCGCCGGGTTCAAGGTCATAGACGCTCCTCACCGCCAAGAAAGTCCTGTACCCAAGAGCGCTGACTGAGACTTATGCTACGAGCCCACGCTGGAGTTTCGCAAGGCATGAAACAGCGCAGCGCTTTCTTCCAGAGTTAAGGTTTCAGCGCGGGCTGCAGGCTTCACTTTGGCTTGGGCGAGCGCGGCGCGCAGATCAGGTTCGGGATAATCGGACTTGAGATTGTTCCACAGCGTTTTGCGTTTCTGGCCGAAGGAGAGCTTTAGAAACCTAATGAAGCCGTCTTTCGCGAGGCCATCTCCGTCGAGTCCCAATTCTTTCAGTCGCGGCGCCAGGGTGAGGCGCAGCGCGGTGGAATGCACTTTGGGCGGAGGCGCGAACGCAGCTGGTGGCAGAGCGAAAAGTTTCTCCACGCGGGCATAGAGCTGCGCAGTGGCAGAGAGCAGGCCGTAGTCACGGCTGCCGGGTTCAGCCGCAATGCGATCGGCGACTTCGCGTTGCACCAGGACGACAATACTCTCAAAATATTTCGAATAGTCGAACAGGCGGAGCAGAATGTCAGAGGTGATGTAGTAGGGAAGATTGCCGATCACCTTGACCGGCTCAGGCCGGAATTCGATGCCGGGACGGCGCAGGCCGGGCTTGGGGCCGAAAAGGGAATAAAAATCGACGGAGAGAATGTCGGCCTCGATGATCTCGACATTGGGAAACATGCCGAAGCGCAGGCGAAGCTGTGCGGCCAGCACACGGTCGAGTTCCACGGCGATCAAGCAGCGAACGCGCTTGGCCAGCAGGGAAGTAAGGACGCCGCGTCCGGGGCCGATTTCGAGCACGGTGTTTTGCGAAATGGGGCCGAGGGCGTCGACGAGCTGCAAAGCGAAGCTGTCGCTGGCGAGAAAATGCTGTCCCAACTTGGGTTTGTGTTGAGGACGGCGGGTAGAAGCGACCTTCGGCACGTTGACCCTCTTTTCCTCGGGCTATAGACTGGCTATCGGCCCGCGTGTGTGTCTGCGGGAGGATACAGCCCGCAACCGACATCCATCATATCGTGCGCCTGCGAAAAGCGGGTCTTGCCCGGGAGGGTTTCATGCACATTGCGTTCGCAGCATCGGAAGGTGTTCCGTTTTCAAAGTCCGGCGGGTTGGCGGACGTGGTGGGCGCATTGCCGCGCGCGCTGGCGGCGCTGGGGCACCAGGTTAGCGTTTACCTGCCTCGTTACCGGCAGACGAGGCTGGCCGACCCGGCGACCGTAGTGCGCAGCATCACTATCCCTTTCGATGACAAGTACCGCTTTGCCTCGGTGGTGGCGGGAGGAAGCCAGTCCGGAGTGCGCTTTTATTTTATCGATTGTCCGGAATACTTCGATCGCGACGCTCTTTATGGCACGGCTGCCGGGGATTATCCCGATAACGCTGAGCGCTTCGCGCTGTTCTCTCGCGCAGTGCTGGAAGCAACAAAGATCCTGGGCGTGCCGCAGGTTTTCCATTGTCACGACTGGCAGTCGGCGTTGGTGCCGGTGCTGCTGCGCACCGTCTATGCAGAAGACCCGGCGTTCCGCGATGCGGGCACCGTATTCACCATCCACAACATGGGCTACCAGGGCCTGTTCCCGCCCGAGACTCTGCCCTTGCTCATGCTGCCTTGGGATTTGTTCACCATGTCGAAGATGGAATTCTTTGGACAGGTGAACTTCTTAAAAGGCGCGCTTACCTATTCCGACTACGTCACGACCGTGAGCCGGAAATACAGTCAGGAAATTCAGACCGCCGAGTATGGTTTTGGACTGGAAGGCGTGCTGCGTGATCGTGCCTCGACTGTCACCGGCATTCTGAATGGTGTGGACTACGACGAGTGGAGCCCGCAGGTGGATAAGTTCACCGCGGCGAAATATTCTCCGCAGGATTTGTCGGGCAAAGCTCAGTGCAAGCAGGATCTGTTGGCGGCGTTCGGAGTGAAGAATCCCGATCCGAAGTTGCCGGTACTCGGCATCGTCTCGCGTTTTGCAGCGCAGAAAGGCTTCGATCTGATCGCGCAGATCATGGATCGGCTGGCTCGCGAGGAGATGATCATGGTGGTTCTCGGCTCCGGTGACAAGCAGTATGAAGAAATGTTCGCCCGCCTCAACAAGCAGTTCCCGAACAAGATTGCGTTGAAGGTGGCCTATGACAATGCCGTCGCACACAAGATCGAGGCCGGGTCTGACATATTCCTAATGCCTTCAAGATATGAACCGTGCGGGCTAAACCAAATCTATAGCTTGAAGTATGGCACGGTGCCGATTGTGCGCGCCACCGGCGGCCTCGACGATACGATCGAACCCTGGGACGCGCGCTCCGGCAAAGGCACCGGCTTCAAGTTCACCGAATACAATGGCGAGTCTTTGCTGCTGACGATCAGGCACGCGCTGCTGGCTTTCCGGGATCAGACTTCATGGCAGGTGCTCATGCGCAATGGCATGAATAAAGACTTCTCCTGGAATGCTTCCGCGCGTGAGTATGGCAAGATTTATGAGCGGGTGAAGCAGGCTCGGAGCGCGGCGCCGGTGCAGGAGAGGGTATTGGTTTAGGCTCTCTTGTGTGATGTGAGGCGGAGAGAGCCGGCTAGTGAGTGATATAGCGATTTATCACCAGTTATGCTAGATGCGGCAAGCTCATTTGCTCACAGCGTCCGCAGAGTGACAACCGGAATGCTCTAAATCGAGTTTCAGGTCTGTGTCTCCGATTAGTTTATCGACAGTATCCTTGCCCGAGCTGGCAAAGATGAAAACCAGCGCTTGGGCATCACACGATTTCACCAATACGGCTTCATATAGTGGGCCTCAGAAGTCTTTACGAGTGAATGAGACGCCTCCAAAGCTGACATTCAAGGCTTCTTGGACAGCTTCATAGCCGGTCAGCTGATTGCCTTTGATGACCTTGCGCATATAGGCTTCGGTTGAGCGCTGGCCCTCCGGGTAATAATCCAGGGCGTCAGCGTAAAAGGCCACTACATACCGGGGCGAAAACAAAGTCTCGTTACGCAACGCTGTGACAGTGACAAGCAGGGGAACAATGCCAGGCGTTCCCTTTAACTCGGGTGTTCCGGGCGTCAGTCCCTCGGCCACTCTCAGTTCAACGCCGATGGATGAGTTCCTGTACGTGCGCCCGTCGACAAGACCTTTCTCCATCCGAGGCACTGATGGAGACGGTTTCGAGGGCACAACTACCACTGTTTGCGCGGAAGCAAACAGTGCGGAGCTCACAAAGGCAAGTGCAAAGCTGTGCATGGTTAGCATTATGCTCCGGCGTAACTGTTGATGACAGGCTTTTTCGCTCAATGACTTCAGGATTGCGACCTACGGAGTGACCTCCGCCTGTCGCCTACGGCCTCGCGCCTGTTCCCGAGCGCGCACCCTTAGCTGCTAGAATTTGTTCAGCATGGCGGCGGCGTCGCACATCCCGGCTTTCTCTCGCACCATCTTCCACGTCGACATGGATGCGTTCTTCGTCTCGGTGGAAGAACTGTACGATCCATCGCTGAAAGGCAAAGCTGTTGTCGTTGGAGGGCAGCGCCACGAGCGCGGCGTAGTTTCGGCGGCATCCTACGAAGCTCGAAAGTTCGGAGTGCATTCAGCCCTACCGCTGCGCACCGCTGCGAAGCTCTGCCCCCACGCCGTTTTTGTCGACGGCCACCCGGTGCGTTACCGGGAGTGCTCGGAAAAAGTCTACGAGGTGCTGATGGCGTTCTCTCCACAGGTGGAAATGGCTTCGATCGACGAAGCTTACCTAGACATGACTGGTACGGCGCGTCTGCACGGCCCGCCGCTGAAGGCCGCGCACAAATTGCATCAGAGAATGAAAGAAGAGACGCGGCTGAATTGCTCGATCGGCATTGGGTCATCGCGGCTGATTGCGAAGGTATCGTCCGCGCAAGCCAAGCCCAACGGCGTGCTATGGATCGTGCCGGGACAAGAACCCAATTTTCTCGCGCCGCTGGATGTGCGTGCGATCCCCGGCGTAGGGAAGGTGATGGAGAGCCACCTCCACGAACTGGGCATCAGGAAAGTGGGAGATCTGGCGCGGCTGGAAGAAACTGAACTGAAAGAACGCTTCGGCAAGTGGGGACTCGCGCTCGCGGGCAAAGCGCGCGGAGAAGATGCCGGCGGATGGTTCGACACCGAAGTCGGCGCCAACACCGAAGCCAAATCGATCAGCCACGAACATACTTATAACGAAGATACGGCGGATTCGAACCAGCTTGAATCTACACTGATGCGGCTTTCCGAAATGGTGGGACGCCGCCTGCGGGAGGCAAAGCTGCACGCGTGTACCATTCAACTCAAACTCCGCTACAAAGATTTCACCACGATCACGCGGGCTCATACGTTACCGGCGCCCACTCAGCTTGACGGCGAAATCTTTGAGCAGGTGCGCACGCTGTTTCGCAAAAACTGGAAGCCGAACAGTCAGGTTCGGCTGCTGGGAGTGCAGGCTTCGTCATTTGAGGCGCAGGCGGAGCAGATCAATCTACTCGAAGGTGGCCGGCAGCAGCGCTGGAAAGACGCGCTGGCCGCCGCCGACCGCCTGCGCGACAAGTTCGGCGAATCGACCGTCAAGCTGGCCACCGGGCTGCGGGGGACCTTTCGCGAGCGCACTCATGAGAATCCGGCGGGGCTGCCGGGCAAGGGCAAGAAGCAGTAAGTGCCAGTACCCGGTACCTAGTGGCTAGTCGATCCGCCGTCATCAGATACCGGGTACTGGGTAGTGTCAAAAAACGAAGGCCGGGTATCCCGGAAGGTGATTCCGGATCCCGGCCTCGTTTTATTGCAACTTGGAGTGGAGAGTTGTTCAGTTACCCGAGTTAGCGGCAGCGGTAGCCGGCGCGCTCGGTGTGCTGGACGCGCCGTAGCGTGCCAACCGCGGATAGAAGGGCGTGACTTCAAACGGCATTTTGTCACGCGCTGAAGTGATGGCGACCGGAGCCGTCTTCACCATTTCTGCCTTGTCGTCCCAGGGATTGACCTTGACGCGTCCTCCCAGCGGGAGAGCCGCAACCTGGTCCAGTTTGTTGTTATCGAGTGCCGGGCCTTGCGTCGCCAGAGCCGACAGGCGGGTGATGGTTCCGTTCGCGGCCAACGAATTGCCCAGGTGCGTGGTCAAAAGGGCGTTGAGCTGAGGCGACCGGGCTTGTAGCGCTTTCAGGAACAAGCCAACGTTGTCGAGTTTCTGCGCGTAAGGTGAGTTGTTCAGCAACTCCACCGCTTTTTTGTCGGCCGAGGCTTCCTCTTCGGGAATGTGCTTGAATCCCAGGTTGTTATAGGTGGAATCGTCGGAGAACAGCATGCGGTCGTTGAACGCATACTTGCTGCCGAGATTGTGGCCGAGCACGATGTGCGCGAGTTCATGAGAGAGCACAGCCGCCAGGCTGGCCTCGTCGGGAAGTACGTCGACCAATCCCCGGCTGATCACGATGGTATTGCCCACGCTGAAGGTTTCAAGAGGTGCAGTGAGCAACACGCGAGTGCGTACCGGCCGCGGCAGGTCGATGTTGTTGGTGACCTCCAGATTATTGACTACAGTCTGGAGAATGTGATCAACGTCGCCTTCTGGCGCGAGCAGTCCCGCGCGAGTGAGACGCTCGATGACGTTGTCTTCCGCCTGCTGCTGCCATTGCCGTTCAGCCTGCAGAGGAGACGCATCCTGCGCCGCGGCGCTTTCGTCTTTCACGCTATCCACGCGAATCTGCGTGAGCTCGTCGTCCTTGTCGCCTTTTTTCAGGTCGTAACCCCAGATGCGGGTCTGGGCCTTGAAGGCCATCTTGTTCTTTACGCCAGCGCTGAAGTCGCCTTCTTCGCTGTAGATGTAAGCGGGAACCCAGTAGCCCGGAATCAGGTTCAGTCGCCAGCTATCCATATGGAAGAAGAACGAATTCTTCGGCGCGGGCGCGTAGGTGCCGTTCAGGCGGACAATGTTGTAGTCCTGATCTTCCACCCAGACGCGGCCCTGGAATCGTCCCTTACCGGAACCCTTCTTAGGCGTGACGTCGAACACCAGGCAGCGGACGTCGCCCAGAAATTCACGGCGAATGTAATGAAAGTCATAGTGCGCCCGGTCAAAGTCGGTGCGATCGGCATAGACCATCCAGGAGAAGCCGAGAGGCTGGTACTGAACCTTGAAGAGCTTGTTGAAGCCGCCCATCAGGCGGGTCTCCATGCCCTTGTCCTGCTCCTTCAAGTAATCCTTGCGGTCGATCGACTCACCCATATCCATGCGGCCGAGAAAATAGTGGTCGGCGCTCGGCACGGGACCAAGCTGCGGATCCGCGGTCAGATTCTGCAGGTAGGTCTCAACCACCGGAGTGCGGGTGGCGAGCGCTTTCATGAGCCCGTGTTCGCGCTCGATGAAGCGGTCCACTACCTGGTCCATGGTGGTAGGTTGAGGCAGGGCCGACGGAGTCGGAGCCGGAGCATTAGACTGCTGGGCCTGCGAGTCAGCGGTTGAGGCCTGGGGCGCCGAAGCCGACGCCGGTTGCGCGGTAGGCGGACCGTCAGCAGGCGCCGGCGTTGTCGCCGCCTGTGTGACTGCGGCAGCGTCAGGCTGCGTCGAAGGTTGTGACTCCGCTGATTGCTGTGCGGCAGAGCTCACCGAAACCAGCAGTGCGGCTGTAAACATCCATTTCCAAGTACGCATGACTCTTCTCTCCAAGGTTAAAGCGATGTTTCTCTAAGAACGTTTGTCCTGAATGAATTCCCTTATTCGCCTCGCACATTCAGCACCACGAAACGAATCTTCTGACCTAAAGTTTCCCGATCGTTCAAAGTTTTAGTACGCCATCTGAAACGTCACGTGCACGATCGCCGTCGAATCTACTGGCTGTCCCATACGAAGTGCCGGCTTGAAACGCATTTTGTTGGCGGCGGCGATGGCGGTTTCGTCCAGGCCGTGACCGAGGCCCCGAACCACGCGATTCACATGCAGAGTCCCGTTAGCGCTGAAACTCACTTCCAGCAGAACTTCGCCTTCCAGCTTCAGGCCGCGAGCTTCGTCGGTATAAGCCGGCTGTGGTTTGAACGTAATCTCCACCGGGGTAGTTGCCGGTCCAGACTCTGCCTGCGCGACCTTGGGTCCGTGAACCACCTGCTCTGATCCGAATCCGCCGGTTGCAACTCCGCCCCCACTGCTGCGGCCGTCGCCTTTGCCTCCGGTCGCGATGCCGCTGCCGAAGTCCGCGCTGGCTACCGTTCCCTTCATGCCTTTTGCCCCGCCAGAGCCGTTGCCCTGTCCCGGACCTGGCGGCATGTCAAAACCACCCGCCTGCGCTGCATACAGCTTGGCGCCTTGCTTGCCTGTCCCCTTCAAACCATTGGGATCGCCAAAGCCTCCGGTCTGCACCTTTTCAGCCGATACATTGAGCGTGGGAGCCACTGAGCTGCCTGAGAAATCTCCGGTATGCAAGAGTTGCGGACGCGCCCCGCCGGAGGTCACCCTCAATTGAGGAGTAGTAAATTTGTTCATCACCACTTTCGGTGCTTCCACTGGCTCGGGAGCGACTGTGTGACGGACTTCGCGCGGCACGATCAATTTCGGGCGCTCGAAGACTGGCGCTCGAGGAAGCAGTTTCACTTTGGGTACCGGTTTCACTTTGGCCGGCGCGTGTTCTGGCTTCAGGGCGGGAAGCGGAATGATCGACGTGACCCGATACTGCTTAAGGGACATCCTGTCCGGAAAAAGAACTCCCAGGTTCACCAGGATGAAAGCGAGCAGCACCATAAAGGCGTAGCTGGCGCCCAGCGCGCGCCGGTCAATCTTGCGCTCGGGTAGAATGCCGAGTTCGAAATTATGTTGATACGTAGCCATGCATTAACTCCAAGGGGATCCTGGCCGAGGGAGCGGACCGGGACTGGAGTTTTCACCTTACGGGAGAACGGACAGGGGGTAAACGTGTCCACGGCTCTTGACCTAAGGTAACCGCAGAAGAAGCACTTACGAGACTCCGGTCCAAAATGGGCCAGGTGCGCGGCTTAGCGGGAATCAAAACCCTGGTGCGCCTGACGCTGCTTGCGAAACCAGGCGAATACCGGTACGCCAGCCAGAATCACCAGCAGTCCATAGAAAGAGTTTGGCCAGTCGGCTCGGAAGGTGTAGTAGAGAAGAACGGCGGCGGCAGCGATGAACAGGGCAGGAACGAAAGGATAGCCAATCATGCGATAAGGCCGCGGAGCATCGGGATTGCGCCAGCGGAAGACGAACACAGTGCTGCCGGCGACCATATAGAAGAGCCATTCCGCGAAGATCGCCAGCGAAAAAAGCTGCCGGAAGTTTCCTCCCAGCAGCAGAAGAATGATCGACAGCACGGCCTGCAGCACGATGGCGCCCGATGGCGTATGAAAGCGCGGGTGCACTTCAGCGAGAGCCGAGAAAAAATATCCATCGCGAGCAACAGCAAAAGGGACGCGAGCACCGCTCATGATCGTGCCGTTCAACGTGACCAGCATCGAGATCGCCATCCCCGCCGACACGATGCTCGCGCCGAGGCGTCCCATCACGAGGGCGACCGCATCGGAAGCAGGGCGCGGCGAGGCCGCAATCGCATTCGCCGGCAGCACGTACTGCACCCCGGCATTCACCAGAACATACAACGCTCCAACCGTAGCCACGCCCGCGATCAGCGCAATCGGAATATTCCGCTCCGGTCTCTTCACTTCACCGGCGACCATGTTCAAGTCGTTCCAGCCGTCATACGCCCACAAAGCTGCCACCAGCGCGGCCATGAAGCCGGCGATCCCGCCCTTGGCCCCGGTGAAGGTGGTGGCAAAGTTGCTCCAGCCGCGTCCGGAGGCGCTGCCCAAGCCGCTGAAGCAAACGACCACGATGCCGAGAATGATTGCCACTTTCAACACCGTGAACACGAGCTGAAACTCACCCGCCTTCTTGACGCCAAGGTAGTTCAGAACAGAAATAAGAATCGCCGCGGCAATGGCCACAAGCTGGCCCCAGGTGACCGCGAAAGGCATGGTCATGGCATTGGTAGAGAAAAAAGAGAAGATGGAGAATGTGCCCAGAATGCGCACGATGCCCGTCGCGATTGTGGCCACCGAAGCTGGTTTGGCGATGACAAACCAAGTCCAGGCATAGAGAAAGCCACCGAGCGGACCATAGGCGTCGCGGACGTAAACATATTCGCCGCCGGCTTGGGGTTTCATGGCGCCCAGCTCGGCGTAAGTAAGTGCGCCAAAAAAAGAGAGCAGCCCACCCACCAGCCACGCCAAATAAACCAACTTCGCCGAGCCCACAGCCTGCATCATCTCGGCGGGAACCAGAAAGATTCCGCTCCCGATGATGGTTCCTACGACCACCGCGGAGGCGTGGCTGACGCCAAGGTCGCGGGCCAGCTCGGGACGGGTGGTGGTCAATTCAGGCATGGTCGGAGTGAGTCAGTATACTCGCGAAGCTTGCAGCGTATCCCACCGCGAACGTCACTACAGTCCCAATCATCACCCACCAAGTCCACGGCACGCGCGTTCCCCACAAATACAATTCCACGCTGAACCCAAACAGCATTCCGACCATTGCGGCGCGCTGATTGGCCCGCTTGGTTAAGACTCCGAGCAGAAAAACTCCGAGCAGCGCGCCATAGGCGACCGACGCAATCTGCAGCCCCACCTCGATGACGCGGCCTACCTTGTGCAGCGAGAGCACGGCTAGTGCAAACAGCAGCAACGCCCATACAAACGTTGAAAGCCTCGACAGCCGCATCTTTGTCCGCTCATCGGCTTGCGGGCGAAAGCGCATATAAAAATCCATGATGGAACTTGACGAAAGCGCGTTCAGCGCCGCGCTCAAGTTTGACATTGCCGCGGCCAAAATCGCGGCAATCAGCAGCCCGGAGATTCCGTGCGGCATTCGGCTCACGATGAATGTGGGATAGATCCGGTCTGGCTTTCCGAAAGTTGCCGAAGGCACGCGATAGTACGCCCATAGCATCACTCCGACCATCAGGAACAAAGCAAACTGGAATAGGATCGCGACGCCGCTCGAAAGCAGCGCAGTCACCGATTGCTTCTGGCTTCTCGCCGCCAGCAACCGCTGCACGATGAGTTGGTCGGTGCCGTGGCTGGCCGTGGTCAGAAACGCGCCCCCGATCACGCCCGCCCAGAACGTATAAGGAATCCAAAAGCTCGGCGTGAAGTCGAATACTTGCAGCTTGCCCGCGGTGGCGGCTGCGGCATGAATCGCACTCCATCCTCCGGGCACTAGATGAAGGATTGTCCACAGCCCCACCAGCGTTCCACCGACGTAGATCACGGTTTGCACCACGTCGGTCCAGATCACTGCCGCCAGGCCGCCTTCGAACGTATAGATGAAGGTCAATACAGTGATAATGGCGATCGAGGCCACTTCGCCTGTTCCCAGCGCAATGGCCACAACAATCGACACGGCGTACACGCGTACGCCCTCCGCCGCGGTGCGCGTCAACAGGAACAGGCCCGCAGTCAGCGAGCGCAACCCGCGCCCAAAGCGCCTCTCGATCAACTCATATGCGGTGTAAAGATCACCGCGAAAATAGTGCGGCAGCAGCACAAAGCTGATCACCACCCGCCCCACTACATATCCCATCACTACTTGAAGAAAAGTGAGGTTGGTGTCATAGGCAAGTCCGGGAATGCTGATAATGGTGAGCGTGCTGGTTTCGGCGGCGACAATGGAAAGCGCGATGGCCCACCAGGGAATATCGCGTCCCGCAAGGAAGTAATCGCGGAGCGAGCGTTGCCGCTTGCGGAAACGCAGCCCGAACAAGGTGATCCCCACAAGATACAGAGCGATAATCGCGAGATCAAGTTTGTCGAGGCCCATGAGTGTCGGCAGACTGCGTCTTCCCTATACCACTTTTCGCGCCACAGTTTCCGTGGGATCGTAGGGCTCGGACGAACAGGCCACGAGCCAGAGCGGCGTTGAGCCGTCGTTGCGCACCGCATGCGAGTTGCCCGGCGAAACCAGCACCAGTACCGCGCTGGTTCCATCGAAGCTGCGGTGCTGCGCTACCAAGCCCTCGCCTTGGTCCCAGTGCAACGACCAGGCTGTGCCCGGCAATATGAGAATGGCTTCGCGCCGGCGCAAGTGATAGTGATTTCCACGCACGGCTCCTGGCGCGGTAGAAGCCAGGTGCATGTCGCGGACCTGACCGACGAACTCAAGCGCTTCGGGCGGAGTGGTAAAGCTGTAGCCGCGTGTGTCGCCGCAATTGCCGAGTTCCAATACTTGAATTGTCATTCTGACCGGGTTCAAGTATGGCGTTAATCGAAATCCAATACGAGTGTGTCTTTATGGACGTGTAGAGAGAGATGGCGACATAGGAATCCCATCTGCTACTGCGATCTGAGAACTGAGAACCGCGCTGTGATAGAACTAACTCGTGGCCTACTATCTCGGCATTGACGGAGGCGGCAGCAAGACAACTTGCGTTGTGGGCGACGAAGTGTCTCTCCTCGCCAAAGTCACCGCCGGACCCAGCAATATCACTCGCGTCGGGGAGACTCGCGCTCGCGACACTTTGCAAAAGGCCATCCGCGAGGCATGCGCTGACGCGAATATCGCGCCTCAACAGGTGCGCCGTGCGTGTATTGGGGCGGCGGGCGCCGGACGCGCGGACGTCGCCGACGTTGTACACGGCATCGTCGCAGAGATGATTTTTGGGGAAATCGAGGTCGTGGGCGATATGCAAGTCGCTCGCGCCGCGGCCTTTGGCGAAGGGCCGGGCGTGATTGTGATTGCCGGGACCGGGTCCATGGCTTACGGCTGCGATGCGCAGGGCAGAACCGCGCGCGCCGGAGGCTGGGGTTTTGCGATTTCTGACGAGGGTTCGGCCCACTGGATCGGCTGTGCCGCGGTCAGTGCTCTGCTGCGCGTGATCGATCAGAGCGAGGATAGTCAATCTACGGCGGAAGCCTCGCTACTCTTCGGTGAAATAACAGCCGCCTGGCGTCTGGGCTCGCTCGACGAATTGGTGCGTGCCGCCAATGCTGATTCCCACTTCGCCCGGTTGTTTCCCGCAGTCCTCGCCGCTGCCGACGTCGGCGACACGATCGCTCAACGCGTGCTCGAGCAGGCAGGTAGAGAGCTCGCCCAACTCGCCGCCATCGTTGTTCGCCGGCTTTTTTCGGAAGACCTTGTCGCGGAAAACCCTGTCGAGGAAAACAATGGGAACTTGCCCGCCGCATTGCTCGCGCTGGCCGGCGGCGTCTTCAGGCATTCTTCAACCGTGCGCGAAGTTTTCCGCCATGAGATCCGCAGACTCGATCCGCGCCTTGAGGTAAACCCGCAGACCGTAGAGCCTGTCGCTGGTGCTCTGCAAATGGCGCGCGTCGACGGGACCAGGCTCAGGTAAGAATCGATCCGGCTCGACACAGGTGGTCGACTCTCAGGTGAGCGGCCCTCAACGGCCGCCCCCAATCTCCAAAATAGTTCCAGTGATGTAAGAAGCAGCGGGTGAGAGCAGCCACAATACTCCTTCTGCCACTTCGAGTGCTGTTCCCGGCCTCTGCATCGGAATGGTCCCAGCCAGTCAATCCAGTCGGTCGGGCGCGCCGTTGGCGGCATGCAGCCCCGTATCGATCAGCCCAGGAGCGACCGCGTTTACTCGAATTCCTACGGTCGCAACCTCGCGCGCCAGCCCAATCGTAAAGCTATCAATCGCGCCCTTGGATGCAGCGTAGTGCACCCACTCCCCGGCCGCACCCGTCCGCGCGGCCCGCGAGGAAATATTCACAATCACGCCGCCCGTTCCGCCATTGCGGGTTGACATCCTGCGCACCGCCTCGCGCCCGCACAAAATCGATCCCGTAACGTTCACCGCCATCACTTGCGCGAGAGTTTCGGCGCTCACCGACTCCACACGCGAAAACCCGCCAGTGATAGCGGCGTTATTCACTAAGGCTTTGATCGGTCCCAGTTCGTGTTCGGCGGTCTTAAATAGCCGGATGACATCTTCTTCGCGCGCGATATCGGCTTGAATCGCACAAGCGCGTCCACCCGCGGAAACAATCGCTTGCGCGACGGCGACAGCTTCGGCCGCGCTGGTCGCGCAGTTGATCGCAACAGGGAATCCGCGCTTGCCCGCCAGTTTCGCGATCGCCGCGCCGATCCCGCGACTTCCGCCCGTAACTACGAGTGTGCCATTGTTCGGTTGCGCCGTCATTGAGTTGAAATCTTCCTACGGAACCCAATCTGCAATAAAGATGTTGGTTTCGTGCGGGGCTTTGGCGTTGCGGTTCGAGGCCCACACCAGCTTCTTTCCATCCGGACTGAACATGGGGAACCCGTCAAAGCCGTCGCTGTAAGTGACGCGCTCGAGCTTGCTGCCATCGGAGTTGATCAGCCACAGCTCGAAGTTGCCCATGCCGCCCGTCGAATGCGTCACCGGATCGTAATTCGAGGAGAAAATAATGCGCTTGCCGTCCGCGAGGTAGGAGGGCCCAAAGCTGGCGGCGCCCAGGTTCGTGATCTGCCGCTTGCCGCTGCCGTCGGCCTTCATGATCCAGAGTTCGAGTGACGTGGGCCGGATCAAGTGTTGCTTCAACAATTCTTTGTAGTCGCTGATTTCTTTTTCGGTCTGGGGATGATACGCGCGGTAAACGATCCAGTTGCGGTCGGGTGAGTAAAATGGGCCCCCGTCGTAACCCAGTTCGTGCGTGAGCTGCTTAACATGCTTGCCATCGGAGTCCATCGTATAGATGTCGAGATCGCCGTGGCGCAGGGAAGTGAAGACGATCTTTTTTCCATCGGCCGAAATGGTGGCTTCCGCGTCATAGCCGGGTGTGTTCGTGAGTTGCTTGAGGTTAGAGCCGTCGGGGTTCGCGGTGAAGATGTCGTATCCCGGATACACGGCCCATACGTAGCCCTTGGAGAAATCGGGTCGCGGCGGGCATTCCGTGCTGGCGAGGTGCGTAGACGAAAACAGAATGCTCTTGCCGTTGGGATAGAAGTAGCTGCACGTCGTGCGTCCTTTGCCGGTTGAGACCATGTGCTGGTCGCTGCCGTCAATGTTCATGATGAATATCTGGTCGCACTTCACGTCGCCGTGGGACGATTGGAAGATGAGCCTGGTGCCGTCCGCGGAGAAATAGGCTTCTGCATTCTGTCCGCCAAAGGTGAGTTGGCGGACGTTGCGCAGGTGCTTCTCCTGCGGAGTGGCCAAGTCGGGCAGGCCCGAGGTTTGCGCCTGAAGTGTTAGCGGCAGGGCGAAGCAGGCTACAAGGATTACGAGGATTCGTTTCATGGGATGTTCGGTAGTGTAGCAAAGCGATCAAAAGCCTAACCCCAGCGGACACAGGGGAACACAGGATAACAAGACCGGCGAACAAGCCGTATTTCTGCTTTATGAGTCTGATTTACCGCGTGGCCCACCCTGTGCCCTTTGTGCACGGAGTTCACTTGGGAGGACTTGGATGAGTCAAGAGGACTAAGCCGAACCACACGCCGAAGAAAGAATAGATTATGGTGCCGACGATAATCTCGTTTGACCTCGATCCGCCGAGCAAAACCCTCAGCAAAGTGATTGCCACTACGGCAAAGTGTAGAAAGTTGCCGAGGGCCACAGGACGACTGTAGATTCCCCCAACGAGAACAGCCTTAGCGGTCCAATTGAGAATCGCAAAACCCAGATATAACGCTCCGCCGATCTGAATAATCAAGACGATATGGGAACCAGGAGGTGCGCCCAGGTGCGCGGCAACCTCCTGAGGGAGAAAAGAGGCGAGTACTCCGAGGGCGGCCATGAACAGAGCGCTGAGACTCATCAATACTTTTGTGTTCATCCCGGTCTCCTAACTTAATGAGCTCATCCAATTGAATCGGCTATTTCCGAAAGTGATTGCTGATCGTTTCCGCCTGCGTCCGGGTCACGACCGCCGAGAGCGCAGACGCGTCGGCTTGCTTAACCGCCTGCAAGCTGCCGAAGTGCTCGAGAAGACGGCGAGTCGTACTCTCGCCAACGCCGGGAATCTCGAGCAACTCAGTCGAGCGGTCGCGCATCTGCCGGCGTTTGCGATGGAAGGTCACAGCGAAGCGGTGGGCCTCGTCACGAATAAGTTGAATCAAGTGCAAGACCGGAGAGTGATGATCGAGTGCGATGGGATCTTTCTCCTGCCCGTAGACGTAAAGAATCTCTTCGCGCTTGGCGATGGCGGCGAGGGGCTGGTTGATGATCTCAAGCGACTCCAGCGATTCGGCAGCGGCGTGCAGTTGTCCGAGGCCCCCGTCAATCAGGACCAGGCTGGGCATCGGCTTTTTCTCTTCCTGCAAGCGCTTGTAGCGGCGCGTGACTACCTCGCGCATGGAAGCGAAATCGTCGACACCCTCGACCGTGCGGATGATGAACTTGCGGTAATCCGATTTCTTCATCTTTCCGTCTTCCCACACCACCATGGAGGCGACCGTCTCCGCTCCTTGAATATGCGAGATGTCGAAGCATTCAATGCGCTTCGGCAGCTCGGGCAGGCTGAGAGATTCCTGCAGTTCTTCCTGGATGGCCTTTGCATTAGGCTTGAGCACGCGAAAGCGCTGATCGTACGACTGCTTGGCATTCGTGCCGGCAAGATCGAGGAGCGAGCGCTTGTCCCCGCGCTGCGGGACGAGGATGTGAACTCTTACAGCGCGGGCGTTCTCGCCCGCGATCTGCTCGGACAGCAAGTCCTCGAGAGCCTCCCTATCCTCGAAGTCTACTGGGACGTAGAGATTGCGCGGCACGTAGGGCTGGGCGATGTAGAGCTGCTTCAGGAGAGCGGAGAAAAATTCACCGGGGTTGAAGGGGTTCAGAGTAGAAGAGGCAGGCTCGCTGCGCTTGCCTGGACCCCTCGGCTTCGCTCGGGGCAGACTCACGAAGGCGCCCGTCCCCACATGTTCCATCTCAGTCCCTACATGTTCCGTCTCAGCACCCCTCGGTTCTGTGATTAATTCCGGCAGGTCTTCCCAGAAGAATTCGCGGCGGTCTACCACGCGGCCGCCGCGCATATGAAATAAATTTACCGCCAGCATGCCGTTTTCGTAGTGATAGCCGAAGACATCGGCATCGTCGCCTTCGGCGGCAGCGATGCGCTGGCGCTCCTGCAACTGCTCGACGGTCGAAATAAGGTCTCGATAGCGGGCGGCGCGTTCAAATTCCTCGGCTGCAGCAGCCTGTTCCATGCGGGAGTGCAGTGACTTGCTCAGATCGGTAGGACGGCCTTCCAGAAATAGTTTCACGTCGCGTACGACTTCCTGGTAAGCATCCGGAGTTGTGAGACCTCTTACGCAGGGGCCCAGGCAGCGCTTGATGTAAAACTGCAGGCAGGGACGCGGATGAAAGCGCGTGAGATCCACCTTGCAAGACGGAATCAGAAAATTGCGGTGGATCAGATCGACGATGCGGTAGGCAAGGTTGGCAGGGAAGTACGGTCCGTAGTAGGCGCTGCCGTCTTTGCGCAGGCGGCGCGTGACGTAGACGCGCGGCCAGCGCTCACCTAGCGTGAGCTTCACGTAGGGGTAAGTCTTGTCGTCACGCAACAGGATGTTGAAGCGCGGTTTGCGTTGCTTGATGAGATTGTTCTCGAGGGCGAGCGCCTCTTTGTTGTTAGCGACGACGATGTAATCAACGTCGGCGGCTTCGCGCACGAGGGTGCCGGTTTTCGAGTCCTCCCAGCGGCCTTCGTGGAAGTAGCTAGCCACGCGACTCCGCAGGTTCTTTGCTTTGCCCACGTAGATGACTTCGCCTTCGGCGTTTTTGTAGAGATAGACACCGGGCTCGGTGGGGATGGTGCGGATTTTCTGGAGAAGGTCCATCGCGATCTTTGTATTCTAGTGGATGGGGAGGTTCGCCATTGTGTTACAAGAATGTTAGATGAGCCCAATGTTCGCTCTCCGCCCAGGATTCCTCCGGAGCATGTGTTTCGCCGCACTCTGCAGCATAGCGGCTCTGTTCTTCGCACTCACCGGTGTGTCGGGACAATCGACGAATCCCGTGCCATCCCGGGAGATGGCAGTGCCCGCACAACCGAAGAGCGAAGATGCCACGCGAGCCGCGCCGAGCACGCGCCACTTCGACCGCGTCCTACTGATCGTGCTGGAAAACGGCGACTATGAGACTGCGACAAAAGATCCGAACCTTGCAGCACTGGCTGAGCAGGGCGCCAGTTTCTCTAACTTTCATGCGCTGTTTCATCCGTCGTATCCGAACTACCTGGCGATGATTGCTGGCACTGACTTCGGAGTTGGTGGAAGGACGCGGCTACTGGCCGACATGCAAGTTGATTTTCCCGATGACGCAGCGCACAAAACGATTGCCGACCGTCTCATCGCCAATGGTTTTGACTTCAAGAACTACGCTGAGGAGTTGCCGGAAGGAGATTGTCCTTACCAGGTTGGCAAGCAGAACAATGCCAACCCAAAGACAGGGGGCTATGTGCGCCGGCATGTTCCATTCCTGAGTTTTCGGGAGGTACAGCAGAAATGGTGCGATCACATCGTACGGGTCGATTCCACAAGGGATGACAACAATTTCGTGCGCGATGCGAAGCAAGGTTTGGTTGCGTATTCGTTGTACAGTCCCAACCGGAACAACGACGGACATGACACGAGTGTCACGTTTGCCGCGGAGTGGCTGCGGACTTTCCTTGACAAAAAGTTCCCAAAGAGCCTACGCAAAGGAACGCTGGTTATCGTAACCTTCGACGAGTCTGACCACAATTCCGACAATCGTATATTTACGCTTTTCCTGGGAGACATGGTGAAGGAAGCGCGCCAGCAGGATCCCAAAGTGCTGGGTGGTCCTTACACGCATTACACCGTGTTGCGCACGATCGAAGACAATTTTGGGATCCAACCGCTGACTGCGGGGGATCGTGATGCGGTGCCGATCACGGACATTTGGAAGTAAAGATTAAGCGGGCTGGCCTCTGTGCGGGTGTGCAATCCTGCCGCTGAACCTAGACCTCTACCGTATAAATTTTCCATTCTCTATGTGGGGTTTGCGTTACTTGGACTCTCAGAAGTTACGAGCCGTCGCAAAGTTCAGGTTTGCAACTGGTTGAAAACGTATATACTTACGACTGGTACCTCGAGGGAGAGAAACTGGCATGTCCCGTGCAGCAGCAATAAGCGGGACTTGTAAGCTTGAACATTTTCCCAGGGCCAAAGCATTAAGAAATTTTCGCGCGCGGGCCAACCCGATCGCGCCGAGACAAGAAGTTTAGGAGCCTCTCTATATGACCCGCACTTCGTTAACGATTTTCCTGGCAGTCAGCATGGCGGCCACCGTCGGCTGCACCAGCAAGAACTACGTAAAGCAACAGACCACGCCGCTCATCAACAAGACAAATGAACTGGATGACATGACGGCGAAGAACAGCAAGGACATCAAGGACGTCGATGCCCGTGCGCAGGCCGGCATCGCCGCCGTGAACGCCAAGACGGCGGATGTGGAACAAAAAGCGCAGGCCGCCAATCAGTCTGCAACCTCGGCGCAGCAAGTGGCGGATGCCGCCAACAACCGCGTGGGCGTGTTGACCAACACGGTAGCCAACCTGGACAACTATCGCCCGGTGGCCGAGACGTCGGTGAAGTTTGGTTTCAACAGAGACAGTCTGACGCCGAAGGCTATGGAAGCGCTTGACCAGTTAGCAGGAACGATTTCGAGCACGAAGGGCTACATCATTGCGCTCGAGGGCAGCACGGATTCCGTTGGATCGGCCGATTATAACTACGACCTGAGCCAGCGACGGGCGAACTCGGTGACCCAGTACCTGGCTTCGAAATACAATGTGCCGGCCCACAAGATTTACGTGATCGGGTTGGGCAAAGACAAGCCGGTCGAGACGAACAAAACCAGAGAAGGCCGCGCCGACAACCGCCGCGTGGATGTCCGCCTGATGACCAACACCGTGGGTGACACAACCGCGCCCACGCCGACACCAGCCGCGACTGGTCAGAACAATCCGTCGTCGATGTAACCGCGTTGATTTTTGTCCTCCCCCGAGGACTTTGCCAAACAGGCCGCTCAAAGCCTCCCCCGAGCGGCCTGTATTTTTATAGTGCCGTCGTCTCCCGCCGGTTGTTTGAGGAAAGGCTCTCGGGATGACCGTAAAGATTCCTAAGCAGGTTCGCTGTAAAATAGACGCATGCAACGCTGGTTATATTTGGGTTTGCTGCTGGGCTTGAGCGGTGCGGTGTGGGCTCAGCAGAATCAGGCTCCCACCTCGTCGCCGTCATCGTCATCATCTTCTTCTTCACAGAAACCGGACGCGTCCGGGTTGAGTCGGGATAATTCTTTTCCGGAGGACGATCCTGCGGCGCAGCGTACTCCTGCGAAGGATCCCACCGGGAAGCAAGCGCCCAACCTGGAACCGCCGCGATCGGATCGCGTGCAGGTTGACGACCTGGGGCCCGCCGCTGGAGAAAGCTCGAGCAAGGATACACAGGTGGACTTAAGCCCTCCGGCAGACGATGCGAAGGTGCATCCTGGGAGTTCGGCGGCCATTGCAGCAGCGGCGGCAGGAGGCCCGGGCGGGATTACGGAATTGAAAAGCTGGGATCCGCACAAGGCAGCGAAAGACGTGGAAGTGGGCGATTTTTATTTCAAGCGCAAGAATTATCGCGCCGCCGAGGATCGCTACCGGGAAGCGCTGCGCTACAAAGATAACGACGCGGTGGCGACGATCCGACTCGCCGAATGCCTGGAAAAGCTGGGGATATGGCACGATGCGCGGGCCGAGTACGAGAGCTATTTGAAGATCCTGCCGCACGGTCCGCAAGCCTCGGAAGCGCAAAAGGCGATTGACCGGCTGAAAGCACAGGCGGGAGCGAAACAACCGCAATAGCCGTGCTGCACCAGATTCTATCCCCGAGAGCGACTCTTCCTCTTTGCCACGAATTTTCTACCGGCGTCGGGCTCACCGATGGTTACCTTGCTCTGGGCGGCTTCTCCCAGGATCAGGCTCGCAGGCCACTTCGGGCCAGAGGGTAGCTTGTTGTTCGAGCGGGCAGCCTCCGCCGTGATAGCTTCGACCGCATCCAGACAGGAGTGAATCATTTGGGCGCGCAGAGGGCCGGCAACGCCTCCCCGGATCATCAGCATCGCCGTGCCATGCATCAGCGACCACAGCGAGAGCATAAGGCGAGTATGGTTCCGGGGAATCTCTCCTAGACGCTGCGCCAGACGCATACGCATAAGATTGAACGACGGCCAGCGTTCGTGCAGGGACGGAGGCTGGGCGAATCCGTCGAAGAGCATTTCGTAGGCGTGGGGATGTTCGAGGGCATATTCGAGATAACGCCGGCACGCCTGGGTGAGCGAGCGGGTGCGGCCGAGGGCAGCGAAGAGTTCGACGCGCGTCTGGATGCGCACAGCGCGGAGAATACCGTCGCGGTCGCGATAGCGCTCGTAAAGAGTAGGAGTGGAGGTGCTGGCAGCCCTGGCGACGCCCCGCATGGTGAGAGCTTTTTCTCCGCCCCGGTACCACAAGCGGCAGGCGGCGTCGAGGATGCGTTGTTCGAGTTGAGGGTCTGGTTGTCTGGGCAACGGGCCGCCTCCGCACTGCCGGGATCATGGAAGGTTCAATACTTTGACCATGTATAACTAACGTCGTACAATTTATTCACACTAGCTACAACGTTACTCCGCAGGTTGTGCCCAGCCGGAGCCATGCGGGTTCTCAGTTCTCCTCCCCTCAAGACGGCTCCGGCGGGCGCACGGCGAGAAATCAATTCGAATCGAGGAGCTGTAGATGTTAGATGATGCATCCAGCAGGCAGGCGGGGATTGCCCGCCTAATTTCCGACCTGCGCGCCGCGAAGGTGGAACTCCTGAGCGCGCAGTGCGCCACCGACCGCGTTCGCCTTCAGTATTCGATCGCAGATATTGTTTTCTGAGCAGCCAGAGTAAACTCGCAGCGCGATTGTGTTTTTGTTTCCCCAACGATTCGGCCAACGACCGAACCTAATCCTATTTCTCCACACGGACAAACACGCCGGTCGAGGCGTTTACCGCAACCGTCAGCTTGGCAGTTTCGCGCGAAGCACCATAGATGACGTGCCAGATGAGTTCGTTGGTGTTGTGGTTCCAGTCGCAGACGTAGATCACATTTGTGGTGGGATCTTTTTCCAGAATCTTGTCGCCGCCGTGCTTCTGGGCCTCAGCAAAGGCCTGGTCGGAATCCACCTTAAGGAAGGCCTGGTCAAAAATTTGAGTGGACGCATTGCTTGGGTTATACGTGTCTTCGTTGCCGGGTGAGACGCCGCGCGAGGGAGCGTCGGGGGCGTTGCTGCCCGACCAGAAGAAGGGTTTGACTCCGTGTTGCAGCGCAGAGGCAAAACTGGCACGCCAAATCGCAGACTTGCCATCCAATCCATTGCCGTCGACGGAAGGGGTAGACTCGATGCGGAAGGGCTTCACGTCCGCGGCATAATTGCGAGCGGCGATAAATGTCTTCTGAAAGGCGGCGCGCCCCGTAAGCAACTCTTGGGGCTTGGGCTCCGCTTTGGCTTGGGGCGCCGTGGCGGGCGGGTTGGACTCGCAACCCGCAAGCAGCAAGAGCATCAAGATCGTTGCGATCGCCGCCGGTTGCATAAAGTCCCGCATCTTCATGACGACCTTCCTGCTATAACTGGGATGATTTGATGGACGCGCAACATTCTACCTGAAGCGCGCGAAAATGGGAGAGTAGTGTCATGGATTCCCGCCTGGAACGGTTGAAAGAGGCTCTGGAATCGGCGGTGCAAGGAATGTCGAGCGAACAATTGAACTGGCATCCTCCGGACAAGTGGTGCGCGGCGGAGGTTCTCGAACATCTGTATCTGACTTACACGGGAACGATCAAGGGATTCGAGAAAGTGATGCAAGCGGGCAAGCCGCTGGCGACGCAGGCCTCGATGAGGCACCGCATGCGAACCTTCGTGGTGGTGAGATTGGGTCACATGCCCACCGGACGCAAAGCACCTGCAGTAGCGCAACCGAGAGGATTGCCGGCGGAGAAAGTGCTAGCTGAGGTAGGGACGAAGCTCGTGGCGATGGATGCCATTATGGCAGAGTGTGAGGCCCGCTTCGGGCGCCACGTCCATCTGCTCGACCATCCAATTCTCGGCCCGTTGACGGCGACTCAGTGGAGAATATTTCATGTGGTGCATGGGCGGCATCACCAGAAACAACTTCTTCGGCTGCGGGAGAGCGGACCTCAGGGGCTGAAGCCCGACTCTAGCCTGCGCCCTTAAGGCAGGCCTGAAGGCTTGCTCCACCCCCGTGCCCTACTGCCTGCCCCACCCGTGCGCTCGCTAGTCGACCATAGCGGATGGAACCCCAGCCTTGCGGGCTTCTTCCTTCATATCGTCGAGTTTTTGCTTGGCGTCATCCACAGCCTTCTGCTTGTCGGCGATTTTCTGCTTATAGTCCGCGTCCTCTTTGTCCCACTGGGCGGAGTTGCGGATACGGTTGCCTGCGTCGGCATACATGGCAGCGGCACGAAGCTGGTATTCGCGTTGCAGGACGTCGAGTTCGCGGCCGGCGAGATCAATCGAATCCTTCTGCGCTGACAGCTTGTCCTGCCAGGCTTTCCAAGCGGCTTGTTTCTTGGCCTTTTCGTCGTCGGCGGACACGGCGGGCGTGGCGGCGGCATCCTTGCTGTCAGGGGCGGACTTATCGGCGGTATCCGCGGCGGGCGGCTGACCAACGATGGAGAGCTTGTCGTTCATGGGAAGGTTGTCGTTGTCAAAGACTTTGGGCTTGGCTTTGGCGGCGCCTGGATCTTTGCGGACCTTGCGTGCGTAGTCTCCGAGAGACGATTGATCCGGTGACGATTGACCCGGCGCAGTCGATGTGGTCTGCGCTCCGGCTGAAGAACCCAGCAGGATTGTGAACAACGCGAACAAGAATCCCAACCCGATATTTTTCATTTGCTTCATAGTTTCATCCTTTAACCGCATTTGCGTTGCCGCCTACCCTTGAACTTGAATCCTTAATTAAATCCCTTGATGCCCTTCAACTCTTGCTTCCGGCCGGGCGGCTACGAGTTGCCGAGACTTCGGTGGCGCGCTCTGTAGCCAGGAATCCTCCAATGTGACGGTCGAGACGAGCCGCCTCGTTGGCGATGTCCCCGGCCAGCTCCGGAGCCAGCTCAAGATCACGATTGCGTGCCAACTGCTGGGCGTATCCGGCGATCGTAGCCAAGGAGGTGCGCAGCTCCAGCGCCATCTCGGCAGAAATCTCGCCATGTAATTGTTGCTGATGGCGTATCTGCTCGAATTCGCTGCGATCGCTGATCAGGCAAGCGGCTCCGAGTATGCTGCCGTCTATGGCGGGCACGGGCGAAACCGTGACCGCGATACGAAGCTTCCGGCCCGTGGGAGTGATATAGTCGGCCTCAACCTGCCGGCACTGGCTACCCTCACGCAGCACCGCGTTGACTTCTTCGGCAAGCCGCAGGGGAGCGTCTGCCAGCCCATTGGTGTAGACAGCGGAAGCATCGGGCGAATCGACCACAGCACCGCGAAAGATGGCTTCTGCACTCATGCCCGAAGGAGAACGGAAGCCGAGAATCTCCTTGGCCGCGGGATTGGCCTGTTTTACCAGCCCGTTGACGCCGAAGACGAGCACGCCGGAGGAAAGATTGGAGAGCACAGCCTGACTGAAATTCTCTGTGGTGCGAGCGCGGCGTTGTTCGGCGAGAGTCTGTACCTGCAGTTCGTGCTTCTGCTGCTTAAGCTGCTGGATTACGGTGTTGTAGAGATGGAAGGGGAGATTTTCCAGGGTGGGCGCGGCGGAAGAGCCGAGGTCGGATTCGGCGGCGATGTTTCGCCGCAAAGTTCGCATCAACCAGATCGCAAACACAAAGGCGCTCGCCGTCGCAAAGAAAAGCAGCAGTGCACGCAAGATTACCGGGTTGGCGAGAAGCCTTACCACCAGAGCCTCCCGTACCAGCGCAGAAACTGGTTGCCGATGAAAAGCGCGAGCAAAGCCATGCTGCCCAGGAAAACTCCAAAAGGCATTTGATAATTCCGGTAAACCATTTGCGCCGATTGCCATCCTCGGCGGCGAGCGGCTTGCAGAGTTGGCAGCCGGCGCTGAAAACGGTGGGTGCGCTTGACCCACACCACGAGGACGGTGGTCAGGCCAAACAGCGATCCCGCAAGGGAAGCGGCAAAGATCGTGAAAATGGTGAGCTTCATGCCGAGAAAGGCGCCGACCATCGCCATCAGTTTCACATCGCCGAAACCCATGCCTTCGGCGCCACGCCAGCGTAAGTACGCAGCCCCAGCGCCGTAAATGAACGAAGCTCCCAAAGCCGCACCGAGCAGGGAATCGACTAGAGAAAACAGGGGACTCGCGAGGTCTGCGCCGAAGGGCAGATTCACCATCCCCGGCAGAAACTGCGAAGCCATATCATGCACGGGAACCAGCAGGCTGAACAGCAGACCGAGGGCCAGGCCGGGGAGCGTCAGCTTATCTGGCAAGAGCTTGGTTTCGGCGTCGGTGAAGATGAGACCGAGAAGAATAAATCCGAACACGCAGAATTTCAGGGTGGTCAGGGTGAGTCCCGAATAGGCGTAGCAACCGAGAAAAAGAACGGCGGTGAGCAGCTCCACGAAAAGGTAGCGCGGCGAAATTCTGGCTTTGCAGTGGCGGCAGTGGCCACGAAGAAGCAGCCAACTGACGACCGGCAAGTTGTCGTAGAAGGCGATAAGCCGCTTGCAGCGGGGGCAGGCCGAACGCGGCGTCACTACCGACAAATCCAGTGGCAGACGGTAGATACACACGTTCAGAAAGCTGCCAAAGGCCAGCCCGAGGAGAAAAATCGCGAATGCATAAAACGGGTCCACTGAGTCTTTGAGCATCCTTCCGGAAGTGCAATCGCGCTTTCGCGCGCACATCTTCCTGAGAACGCAGATAATCCGGGTTCTTGAGTGGATTATAAGGCGATGAGCGTAGGCAGACTAAGGTACTGAAGTCACTGTCCGAACGGACAAGGGGGCAAGCCGAGCAGAATCAGATAGAAGGCATTTAGCTCAAGGCAAGGCAAAACGCAGCAACTCCCCTTTGAGCGCGACAGCGGAAGGCTCGTGAGCAGGGAGGTATCCCTGCCACCGGGGCCAGCTACGGGGGACGAGGCGAGTTTCCGGGGCGGGAAGGTCAAACCATCGTTCGCCGGTCTGCTCCCGTACGAGGACGGAAAAGGTGGACCCTCCGGCGGCGCTGCTCACAACCCTGTGGGTCGGGAGCGCGCTCCATTCAAATAGGCTCGCCTGCAAATTTTCGTTGATGGACTCTGCCGGCTCCATGCAGAAAATCCAATCGTGGCCCGCCAGATCAAGATAACGATGTACAGGAGCCTGGCTGTCTGCTTCCACAACCCGTGCTCCGTATGCGCGCGCGATGCGCCGGGTGCCGTCACTGGAGTGATGATCCACGATAAGGATTTCGGCGCAGGGAAGAAGCATTTCAAGCGCCCGCCCCAGACGCAAGGCATCATTCGTGGTGTGCAACAATGCTGTGATTAGAGGCATAAGACAGGGGTCATTGCGCACACAGAGTGTACGACGAAGCGAAGCGGAGCAGCGAGTTTGACCACGAAAAGGAACTATGCCACACTGCTCGCGGCATTATCTATGACCCGCCGTAGCGGCACTCTGGCTTGCGTTTGCGCGCGCCTGGTTTGCGCGTCATCGGTGCTCTGCTGGCTGCTGGCGACCGCGGCGTGGGCGCAGCGAAGCGGCCCTCTCGATAACACGGCTCCGAGGGTAGACTCTCGGGCCGTGTACCAAACCGCTCCCGGCACCGGAGTTCTCGTCTTCACGGTATTTTCCGAAAATACCAGAGTGCATCTCGACCGGCAGGCGCTGCTCCGGTTGGTGAGCCACAAAAACGAGACGGCTATCTGGCAGACAACTGAGGACACGTCGCAGGCAGTATTTACTAACGTTCCGTTCGGAAGCTACGCAGTCGAAGTGAGTGCGGTTGGCTATCTCAGCGCCCAGAAGGACGTGCCAATGATGAGTTTACTGGGGCCGGCCCTGATCGACATCGTGCTGCAGCGCGATCCTTCTGCGATTACTCTCGACGTGGCCGATCGCATCCTTTCCTCCAAGGCGCGGAAAGAAACGAAACGCGCGGTTTCAGCGCTGAAGTCAGGCAATTTCAGAAACGCGCAGAAGCAGCTCGACGAAGCCTACAAGTCCGCTCCATCCAGCGCCGATCTCAATTTCCTGCTGGGATATTTGTATTTCCAGAAGAAAGACTTCGAGAAAGCATCGAATTATCTAGGTATAGCCACAACCCTGAATTCCCGGGACGCGCAAAGCCTGACGTTATTGGGAAGGGTGGGGCTGGAGCGACGGGATTACGTTGCGGCGCGGTCGGCGCTGGAACGAGCGGTGGCGGCCGATGCGGAGAGCTGGCTCCCGCACAACCTGATTGCGGACAGTTACTTGCGGCAAAGGAATTATGACAAGGCGCGTGACGAAGCTCAGGTTGCGATCGCCAAAGGTAAGACGGAGGCAAGTCCGGCGCAACTCGTTCTCGGACAGGCGCTGGTTGGCCTGGGACTCGACGAGCAGGGCGTTCAGGCGCTGAATACTTTTCTGCAGGAATCGCCCCGCCATCCCATGGCCGGGCAAGTACGGAGTCTGATTGCCGAAATCCGGGAGCACGAATCCGGCTCTCTGCCAGCGGAGACTGCGGTGAAGACCGAAGCGCGGCTCGCAGGTATCGATCCTCTGGAGGCGCTTACGGCGCCGCAGTTGTCGGTGAAATCCTGGCAACTCCCCGGAATCGATGAATCCAAAGTTGCTCTGGCATCTGGGGTCGAATGCCCGTCCGAGAAAGTTGTGGAAGAAGCTGGAAAACATGTCCAGGAACTAGTAGAAGATGTAACTCGATTTGCAGCAGTCGAAGATCTGTTCCACCAGAGCCTCGACGAATTCGGCAATCCAATTCGCACTGAAACACGCAAATACAACTACGTAGCGTCGATTTCTGAACCTGAGCCGGGTTCTCTCATGGTCGACGAGTACCGCGCCGACAAGTTAGACCTGAAGGGCTATCCCGACCAGATTGCCAGCACCGGCTTCGCGGCGCTGGCGCTCGTCTTTCATCCTCACATGCGAGATAACTTCGACATAATCTGCGAAGGGCAGGGGGATTGGCACGGCCAGGCGATCTGGCTTGTCGGTTTCAGGCAGCGACGTGACAAGCCCAGTCGAATGCACAGTTATAAAGTCGGCGATTTCACGCATCCCATAGACCTGAAGGGACGCGCGTGGATTACCGCTGACAAATTCCAAATCGTGCGCATCGAGTCCGAACTGGTTCGCCCGATGCCGGACATAAAACTCCTCAGCGAGCATCAGGTAGTGGAGTACGGGCCGATCCAGTTCGAGAAGACGAATACGTCACTCTGGCTGCCTAAGAGCGCGGACATCTACTTTGATTTTCGCCGCCACCGCTACCATCGCCGGCATAGTTTTGATCACTACATGCTGTTTTCCACCGACGCCCAGGAGAAGCGCAAGGAACCGAAGGCGGAAGCGCCGGATGGAAGCCCGCCTCCCCCAATCTGATTGATTTACTGAGGTCATCCCGAGCAAAGCGAGGGATCTTGGTCTTTGCAGTATGGACTGTGCAGGCACGAAGCAAGATCCCTCGCTACGCTCGGGACGACAAGTGAAGATCACCGCTCCGAGCTTGATGGGGCTCACTGCGCTGCTCGTTCTCCCGTCGAAGTTCTCGCCGGATATGCCGCGCGTCCGAACGACAGGCCGGTTTCCACCTCAACCGGCTGGCCTTTCCGCAGGTAGCGCTTGAACCTCTATTGCCGCAGTGCATCTGTGACGGCTTTTGCCTGATCGGGGAATGCGATGAGAAAGTGAATATGCTTTATCTTGCCTTCTTTGTCGACGATGATTCTCACCGGAACAGGATTGAACCTGCGCTCGGTGAAGACTGGGTCAACCCGCGTGATCAGATTTTCGTCCCGTGCGTAATCCTGGATGCACACGGGGACAGCGCCTCCCCCCGTCCCGGCCGTGGGGCCAATTTCTGCTGGTAACTTCATTTTGGCCAGAGCCAGGACCAGGTTCTCCAGCAGTTTGGTGTCACGGCTGGTTAGCACGATTTGTACCGCGTGACAGCGAATCTCGGTGGCCAGAACATACCAATGCAGCTCCGCCACGGGAGACCAATACGCAAAGAAAGTGAATGGCCGGTCAGCGATTTTGGTCGGCGTGGGCGGCATCTCCACTTTGTAGTCGGCTTGCAAATGGTCCTTCGAGTAATTAACGAGATCCAGCGTGTTATCCGCCGGAAACGGCGTAAAGAACATGTCTTGAGCTGTGACCAGAATCGTTCCCCGCGCGGGTCCTTTGAATGTGTCGGCTGGCCTGAGTTGCAACAGCACGTAGCGGCCGCTGTCGGAGGGAGGCGGCCCTTTGTATTTCTCTTCCCAATCGGGAGGCAGGGCATAGCTCATTCCGAAATACTGGTTGCCGAAGATGTTGTTGGTAACGCTGCCGCCTTCCGGCACGGGAGTCACGGAATCACTTGCGCTCGACCACGCACCCTTTACCAGGATGACTCCTGCCGGCACCTTCGTGACGGACTGAACATTGTCGGAAAAGTCGCCTCCGTTTCGGGGAGCGTTTGGCAGTTTGGCGCCTTGACCCAAAGCCAGTAACGATACGGACAGAGCGAACGAGAACAGGCAAGACAAAAGTCGCGGTTGCATAGGAGTCCCTCGATCCGGGCAGACTTCGGCTGATCGCGCGGTAAATCGATGCGATCGTTATTCTTGAGTGGAACAGAGCTGGCGAGATACCTTCGCGTCTCGCCAGAACAGTCCCGCAAAATTAACTACAGAGAGCGCAGGAAATCTAATATGTCATGCTGCTGTGTGGTTGAAGGATCGAAAAACTGTTCTTCCACGACGGTGGCTTCGCTGCCGTGGCTCGCATGGTCCCGGATCGCAGAGATCAGGTTTGTGGTACGGCCATCGTGCAGCAGGAAAATCCGCTGTCCGAGACCCCACAACGGAGCGGTGCGGAACTGGTTGCCGCCCGCCGAGCCCTGCGACACGTTATCCGCGAGGCCCGTCCCCATGTTATGGATCTCAATATCAGAGAACGCATCACGGGAGCTTCGCTCAAAGATGAAGTGAAGCCCGACGCTTGGGTCGTCCCGACCGTCGGATTGTGGCAAGTTGCGCAGCCAGTAGAGACGAACAAGGAGCCGCCAGTGGAGATCGTGCTTGAGGGGACCTGTTTTCCGTTCAGCACGACCCCACCGGTGGGCGGCGGCGCCAGAGACCGCATAAAGTTGGCGAAGGCCGAGACGTCATCAAGGATCGCAGCGCCCGTCGATCCTGGATTGGATCTGTCTTCCGGGTAACCACCCCCACCAAGATTCAGGCAGGTCGTCGGCAACCCTGTATCTCCAGTACCGCCGGAGCCGTCTTCCCCAGGCAGCGGACGATCTTGCGGAAACAACAAGTTGCTGATGCCCATCTCCACGTTGTAAGCCTCACCGGTAAAAATGTGCAGCGACTTGTTCTGTGCCTTCCAACCAAAGCGGCTGATGGTGCCGTCGTTGCCGTTGTGGTTGAAAGTGCCGGATGCCAAGGTCATTGTTGAGATTTTTCAGCTGGTTGCTCAACAGGGTCGAGTCGTCCAGGTTCTCGATCAGTCCTGCGCCGAAGGTGGGCGTGGGGATTCGGAAGATAACATCGTTCTGCTCCACAGCATTGGCGAAGCTGGGCTGCGGCAGCGCTGTGGCGCTGTTGCAGGTGCCAGCATCGGAGCGGCCAGTGACAGTGAACAAGGTTTCCACTCCCCCGTTGGGAGAGTTCGTGTTGACGGTGCCGTTGGCGTTGAAGAAGAAGGGAAACCAAGCCTCAAGGGTGGGGCCATTCGCTGTAATGAAAGACGGCATTGTGTTGCCGGGCGCGACTCCATTGCTGGTGATCTGGAATTGAGGATTGGTGGCTGCCCCGGTGCCGCCGGCCGCAGGTTGCGCATGGCACGAGCTGCAGCTGTTGGAGTTAAACCGCGGTCCCAGACCGACATTGGCGGAGTTGGAAACCGTCTCCACTTCCTGAAAGCGCGCTTGACCGTCGGTAAAGAAAGACAAAATCCCAGACGGGCTATTTGACAACACCGAAGAGAGTGCCGCGCCGGTGCCGCGGTTGCCGCTTTGAACTTCGGGGTCGGTTTGAGCAAATGCCTTTCCGGCGAGGAGTAGCACTGCCATAGTCGATACACACGAGAGCTTAGTTGTCTTGGTCACGATTCCTCCTTGTGAGGTGGGTTTTGCTGCGTGGGATGGGTTGCCACTTCGGGACGCTGGCTGAGATGACCGGGGACAGATATCCCGAAGGGATGAATGGAGGGAAAGCAGCATTATCTTCCCCGCCAAGGGCGAGGAGCTGGTTGAGCGGAGCAAGGTTTCTCCTTTGTTCGGGCGTGAGTTACGGCCAGGGACCGCAGTGGCGCGGAAATACACACGCGAATCGGACAGTAGGGCGCAGGGGTGTCCGAAATCTGTGCGCGGACGTTAACACAGAAATGGCGCTGCAACGATCAGAAAAATGCTGGCTGTTACGGACTTAGAACAGACCGCGCGATGCGGATGCGGCGATCATCATGTGTTTCTTGAAGATAGAGCATGATTCGGGGAAACTCTCGGCAAACGCGACGCGATACAAAAACAGCTTGCGTGTTCGGAAACGCGAAATTGAAGTTGGAGATTTGTCCTAATTCGCGAATACGCGCGAGCCCGAAGCTCTAGCGAATGAATTTGTAATCGATGATTGAGGCGGCCAGAAGGCCAGTGCTGCCTTCCGTGTCTTTTTTCTGATCCTGCTCCTGCGCATCTTTCTCTCGATCTTGATCCTGGCTGCCTTGACCGTGGCTGTCTTTGGAACGCATCACGCGCCCCTGACAGAGCACGTTGCGGTTCTTCTGGCCAGAAATTTCCTCCGGCATTTCAAACACCATTTCTACCAATGCGTTTACCGGCAGTTGCTGTGGCCCTTGAAACAGCACGCCAGTCTGGCTAAGGTTCTCGATGGCACCCTCGTACCAGGTACTGGTGCTATTCACGCGGTACCGAAGCGCCGTTTCCAATTTCAGGCGGCGGGCGCGCGGGGTCCAGGACGGCCGTTTTTCTCGCGTGTGGCTGCGTCGTACGACGGTGTCGGGCTTGGCATGCTCCACGCGCTTGGTGCGGCGCATGGTCGTCCAGTCATACTTGTACTCGGCTGCGCACAACATGCAGACCTGATAGTAGTCACCGTCAGCGCCGCGACGGGGCCATGCGAATTCGTGGGGGCAGCGCCCGAGCATAAGGACGTCCATGATTTTCTGCGGCATGATGGTTACTTCCGGACCCAAGGCCCGCAGTGTCATCATCTCCCGAAGCAGGTCCCTTGGGTAGGTTACTTTTGTGTTGGTAACGGGGATGAACCCGAAGCCAAAGCGTGATGATGCAAGTACTTATGCTGTGGAAAGTTTTCTCGATTGGTCTCGGAACGGGCCGTCTCATGCGGGCAAAGTGTATTATCGCGGCAGGGGAAATCTCACAATGCGCGACGTGACGGCCTTCATCCTCGCCGGCGGTAAGAGCACGCGCATGGGCGTGGACAAGGCGTTTGTCGACTACGACGGCCGCACGCTTCTGGCCCGGGCGCTCGACGTGGCGCGCTCTGTCACCCCCGAAGTGCGCATCGTGGGAAGCAAGGAAAAGTTTGCGCTGTTTGCCCCGGTGGTGGAAGATATATTTTGCGACTGCGGACCACTGGGCGGTATCCACGCCGCGTTGCGGTCTTCGCTAGCGGAACTCAATCTGATGCTGGCCGTGGACACGCCATTTGTCTCGTGGGCGTTTCTGCAGTATTTGATCACCCAGGCACGGGGCGCGACCGAGGCGACTGTAGTGGTTCCACGCGACGACGCGGGCCGGCAGCCGTTGTGCGCCGTTTATCGCCGGGAATTCGCCGATGCCGCGGAGAGCGCTCTGCGTTCCGGACGCAACCGGATCGATGAATTGTTCGACGCGGTTCGAACTCGAGTGATTGAACGAGAAGAGTTGGAAGACGCCGGATTTTCGTGCGCTATCTTTCGCAATCTGAACACTCCTGCGGAATTGGAGGCTGAGAAGCGAAGAGCCTGACTAACGAAGAGCCTGAGTATCGTTACACGAAACTGACCTTCGAGACCCAACCGATGCCCGATCCCGTCCAGCAGCGATACATCGAGTTCCGCGAAGTCTCCAAGGCTTTCGGCGAGAATGTCGTGCTCGATCACGTCAGCTTCAACGTCATGCCCGGCGAGACGGTCTGCATCCTTGGACGCAGTGGCGTGGGCAAATCGGTTTCGCTGCAACTGCTGATGGGTTTTCTCAAAGCCGATTCCGGGCGGGTGATAGCCGCTGGCCAGGATATTACCGACTTCACTGAACAGCAGATGGAGGCGATCCGAAAGAAAGTCACCATGGTCTTTCAGAACGGTGCCTTGTTTGATTCCCTGGCCGTCCGCGAGAATGTGGCTTTTCCCTTGCGCGAATCGGGCGATCTGTCGGAAGAGCAGATCTACGAGATTGTCGACGGATTGTTGAAGATGGTGGGCGTGCAGGAGATGCGCGACTTGCTGCCCTCAGATCTATCGACCGGCATGAAGCGGTCAGTGGCGATTGCCCGCGCGCTCGCGGCGCGGCCGGAATGCATTCTCTACGACGAACCGACTACCATGGTCGATCCTCTGATGGCGCAACTGCTCGGCGATCTCATCACGCGGCTCAAGCTTCAGTTGAACCTGACCAGCATCGTGGTCACCCATGACATGCGCCTGGCCAAGAAACTGGCCGACCGCGTTGTCTTCCTCTATCAGGGTAAGGCAATTTTCTTCGGCACCTCTGCGGAGATGGAAAAATCCACGGAGCCAATTGTGCAGGAGTTCCTTGAACTGGACGAATTGAAGCTGGGAGTGTAAAGGCAGTGGTCAGTGATCAGTGGCTAGTGGTTAGTAAAACCTTTTGGTAGCCGCTGCAGCTGAGAACCGGCAGCCGCGGATATTTTGCAAACTGTGGGTCGGTAAACGAAAGCTGGCACTGCAGGAAGGTCGAGGCTCGATCGGAGGTAATTCGCCGAGCGTGCACGCAGTCAGCGCAGAGACCGAACCTTCTTGCAGCTACCGAATGGGAAGATGGTGCCGCCCTGCCGTCCGGCATAGTTAAGTCATGTCCTACGAATCGCGAGCAGTCGCTAAATCACCAGCCACTGAACCCTAACCACTGACCACTGCTTCTAAAATCCTTGCCGCACCAACTCTTCGACCGTCAGCGTAGTCTCTTCCGGTCCGCGAGTCGTCATCTTCTCAACATACTTCGCGATCAGGTCAGCTTCGAGATTGACTGGATCGCCGGGCTTGAGCGAGTTGAGATTTGTCATCTCGACGGTGTGCGGAATGATGGCGACGGTGCAGGTCCCCCCCTCAAGCTTCGCCACGGTCAGACTGATGCCCTCGATGCACACGGAGCCCTTATAGACGGTGTACTTCGCTACATCCCAGGGCAACTCGATGCGCAACCACCAGTTTTCCGAGTCGGCGATCCGATTGAGAGCGATGAGCTTGCCGACGCCATCCACGTGGCCTTGCACAATGTGTCCGCCGAAGCGGCCGCCGGCCGTCAAGGGCAGTTCCAGGTTGACCAGAGCGCCCTCGTGCATGCGCGAGAACGACGTTCGCGCCCAGGTTTCAGGGGCCAAATCGGCGCTGAACGAGCCCGGCTTAATGTCGAGCGCGGTGAGGCAAACTCCGCTCACCGCGATGCTGTCGCCGGCTTTCAGTTCCGTAGGTGCATTTTCGGCCGCAATGGTGATGCGGCGATTTTCGCCGCGTTGCTCGATGCGGGTGACCCGTCCAACTTCTTCCACGATGCCGGTAAACATGAGGGACCTCGGTGGCTAAACAAGTATCATAACCCTGCAACCGAGGCGCAAGAACTCTGCTCACTCCTCGTACGGATCGTCCAAATATCCTTCTACCGCGAAGTCTTCGCCGAAATGATGCAGGTGGAGATGCTTTAAGCGCATCGGCTCAGGTTGGTGCCCGAGAGCTGTGCTGGCGGCGAACGGCACTGATCCCGCGGACGCCATGATCTTTGGCGCATAGTACAGGAAAACTCTGTCGACTACTCCCGAGGTCAGCGCCGTCGCGTTGACTGCCGATCCTCCTTCGATCATCAAACTCGTGATTTCGAGTTCCCCCAGCCGGCGAAGAATCGCGTGAAGATCTGGGCGGCCGTCCGAATCCAGCGCGAGTTGTTCGACCCGAACGCCCCGCGCTTCCAGTTCACGCTTTTTCTCTTGCTTCGCCGACGAATAGAAAACCAACACGTCACTCTGTACGCTTTGCACAACGTGCGAGTTCAACGGCAGGCGTATATGGGAATCGAGAACAACACGCAGCAACGGACGCCGCCGCGGATTGCCACTGCGATCAGTGAGCAGCGGATCATCAGCCAGGATTGTCCCTGTCCCTACCAGTATGGCATCGCTTTGATGGCGCTGTTGCTGGACGTGCGCCCGCGCAGTTTCGCCCGTAATCCGGCCGCCAGCAGGCATTCCAGCCTCGCGTTGCGACACCGCCGCTGGTGGCGGAGCGATCTTGCCGTCAAGCGTCATCGCGGATTTCAGTGTCACCAGCGGAACGCCGTTCCGAATGTAACGGGCGAACGCTTCGTTCAGATGCCGGGCTTCTGCTTCAAGGCCTCCAACTTCCACCTGGACGCCCGCCGCACGCAACTTCTCAAAGCCTCGCCCACTCACTTTCGGATTAGGATCTGCCATGCAAGCAACCACGCGACCAACCCCGGCAGCGATCAGAGCGTCGGTGCATGGTGGGGTGCGGCCCTGGTGCGCGTGCGGTTCGAGATTGATGTAGAGTGTGCCGCCGCGGGCCTTGCCGCCAGCTTGCTCGAGGGCGCTCACTTCGGCATGCTTGACGCCATCGTAGGTGTAAACACCCGTGCCTACCACGCCGCCCTGTGGATCGACGATCACAGCACCTACATGAGGATTGGGTGAGGCTAATCCAATGCCTTGGCGCGCGAGGTCAAGTGCACGCTGCAGGAACTGATCGTCAGTGGAGTGGTCGGACATCTTGCGAGGATACGGACCAAAATAAATCCGTCACGAGATAAACAGTCTATTCAAACAGTGAATCCACAAACTCTTTCGGATCGAACGGCAGCAAGTCGCCCACCTTCTCGCCCACACCGACAAACCGCACGGGCAGCCCCAGTTCGCGCGAGATGGCGACCACCACTCCGCCCTTGGCGGTGCCGTCGAGCTTGGTGAGCACAATGCCGGTGACGCCCGCCGACTGCGTGAACTGGCGCGCCTGCTGCAATCCGTTTTGACCAGTGGTTGCGTCCATTACCAGCAGCGTCTCGTGCGGCGCCCCAGGAATAATCCGCTGGGCTGTGCGCCGCATTTTGTCCAACTCAGACATCAGGCTGGTCTTGGTATGCAGTCGGCCTGCCGTGTCGACGATGACGTAGTCTGTCTTCCGTGCCGTGGCGGCTTGCAGCGCGTCAAACAGCACGGCGGCAGGATCCCCGCCCGGCTTAGTCTTGATGACTTCCGTCCCCGTGCGCTCCCCCCAGACCTCCAGTTGCTCGATGGCCGCCGCGCGGAACGTATCTGCCGCGCACAACAGCACGCTTTTGCCTTGTCCGCGAAACACTTGCGACAATTTCCCGATGGTCGTGGTCTTGCCGGTGCCGTTCACGCCCACCACCAGAATTACTTCGGGGGTGCCGGCTACTCTTTGTAAGGGCCGAGCGTTGGCCGCATTCAGAATGGCCAGCAACTCTTCCTTAAGAAGGCGCTTGAGTTCCTGCACATCCTTGATCTGTTTGCGATCAGCCTTGTCGCGCAGCTTGTCCAGCACTTCCCGAGTAGTCACTGCGCCCAGGTCGGCGCCAATCAGCATGGCTTCCAGATCGTCGAGCGTATTACTGTCAATTTCCTTGCCAAAAGCAACGACTTCTTCGATGCGCTCGGCCAGGTTCTCCCGGGTGCGGGTGACCGCCTGCTTCATGCGTTCAAAGAGTCCAGTTTTCTTTTCTTCGGTGCTGCCGAACAAAGTTTGAATCATGAGGGAGCCTGAGCTTTTGATTATAGCGGTCGGGCATCTGTAAAAAGTACCTGGTACGGAGTACCTAGTACCGAAGGATGCGGTGATAGAATTTGAGGAAGACCGTGCTGCAGGAAGGAGTAGCGCTCGGGACTGGGTACTAGTGGCCTGTCGCAGAGTAACCATTACTAGACTGTTAGCATCAAAGCTGTCATGGCCCCTGGCAGCGAAATCTTGCTCACCAAGCAACAGCAGTCCGATCTAAGTAGCATCGC
>Ga0182024_10000228_pt1 | contig 137393 bp, 124 predicted proteins | sample P32metaG_FD_120480 | JGI IMG/M metagenome (GOLD analysis project Ga0182024, IMG submission 120480) | Permafrost microbial communities from Stordalen Mire, Sweden - P3-2 metaG (Illumina Assembly) | ecosystem: Environmental > Terrestrial > Soil > Wetlands > Permafrost | place: Sweden: Stordalen... | reverse complement strand
CACATCCAACTGTTGCTCGTCTTTTCCACGCATACCTTCTTCTTATCAGGTTGTGCTGTGGAAACAAGAGAGTTTCGTGGTACGGCGTCCGCTTCAAATCGAGTTTTTCCGCAACCTGCTAGGTAATACGCGCCTTCTTTGTGGCACTCCTGCTTGCCGTTCACGATAACCAGGTCCGGCTTGACCCGGCCATTAGTGGACAGGACTACCGTGCAATACCGCCATCCATGCGGTGTTTGGACTCTTTTGGTGAGATTGACTTCGCGATTCATCGGTGACTACCTCGCTGATTGTGGAATCAGTATAGGTATCACCAGCTTTCAAGTGCTAGATAAATAAGGTAATGGCGGAGAGGGAGGGATTCGAACCCCCGGTACGGTTTCCCGTAATCCAGTTTTCAAGACTGGCGCCTTCAACCGCTCGGCCACCTCTCCGGAACTACTACAGTTTTACTACAATCTTCGGTTGCATGAAGCGGCGGAGAGGATTCGCCATGCAGGCGTAAAATTACTTGCCGATGGTCGTGCCCTGCTCGGCGATCAGATACCACTGACCGTCGCGTTTCACGAAGACGTCGGTTTGGCGCGAGCGGCGGCTCTTGACCTGCCCGTTCTCCCGAACCCTGATGGTGAACTCCGCGCTGGAAACGGCCGTGTCGCCGTAGATACGGATTGCGAGATCCGGCTCCATTTCCATGACGATGACTTTGCGCTTGTCATCGCGCAGGCTCGCCAGCGCCTCGTCCTTATATTCGACATGCCCGTTATCGCGAGTGTACAGGTAATCGGATGCGAGATGTCTTGCATATTCGTCCCAGTCGCCGCGAACGATTAGTTCTGCCAGCCTCAATTCCTGAGCCTTGATTTCTCCTTCCGCTGCGGGATTTGTGTCGGCGCGCACGTCAGGTTGCTGGGCGGCTACAGCGATGCTCCAAGCCAGCCAAAGAGTGATTGCGAATACTTTTCGCATTTCCTAGTCTCCGGATTGTTTGTCGTTAATGGGTGGTTTGTACACCTTCGGCGGCGTCACCTTGTAATCTTCCGACTTACCACGCGGAATGCTTAGCGTGTGCCATTCGGAGGAGCGCAAGTGCTTCCCGAGGAAAACGATTTGTCCGATATGTTGCGCATAGTGGGCAAGCGCGCGGTTAAGCGCCTGCATCACGGTATGCGGTTCCTGGCGAATCGTCACTGTGCGCTGTATGTCTTCGGGCTTGAGCGCATCCAGTGTGGAGAAAACATGCGACCACGCCTGCTCCCACCAGCGCATCACTTCTTCGCGCGTGGTCTTCTCCGAGACTTCAAATTCCAGATCGCGAAAACGGTCGGGCTTCTCGCCATCGCTGGTAAGAAAGTCGGTGAAGCGTGAGCGCGCGTTGCCAGCGATGTGCTTGACCAGGGCTGCGACGGAATTCGATTCCGGATCGATGGTGACGAAGAACTGCGCGTCTTCGAGTTGAGCCATGGCGGCTTCTCCCATGCGCTTGTGGCCGCGGAACTGGCGCCTCATTTCTTCGAGGTAGTGAGTAGCGAGGTCAGGCATCGAAGTCCTATTGCAGAGGTCAGAGGTCCTATTGCAGAGGTCAGAGCTTTAGCTTTTGGCAGTTCTTTTTCGGCAAGAGGTTTAACCTCTGCAATTGGACCTCTAACCTCCGACCTGCAATTGTACGTCGCAGGCGACGCGGAACCCGTAGTCCGCATACCGGAACTCCGGAGGAATGCTGGAACGAGCGGCGCAGCGCGAAATCTTGACGTGGTGCCGCCAGGAACCGCCGCGGGAAGCGCGCCGCTCGCTCGTTTCAGGGCCACGTGGATTTCGCTCGGGCGACACCGCATAGTAATCGGGCGCGTACCAGTCGCTGCACCACTCGTGCACGTTGTCGCACATGTTGTAGAGGCCGTACGCATTGGACTCGCCGGGGCCAACCGGCTCGGGCCCGGTCTTCCAGCCCTTCGCGCAACGATCAGCGTAACCTGGCAGCGACTGCGGAGGCGCATCTCCCCACGGGAATAATGCTCCATCTCGGCCTCCGCGAGCCGCGCGCTCCCATTCGGCCTCGGTAGGCAAACGGAAATTTATGCCGGTCCCTGCTTTTGCGCTTAGCCACTTGCAGTAGCTGATTGCCTCGTGCCATGACACCCCGACAACGGGCTGCTCGGGATTGTTGAATGCGAGGTCGCTCCAGAACGGCGGCGATAGGGAAGCTGTGTCGCGCAGAAATCGACCGTAGTCGGCGTTAGCGACCTGGCAGGCGGCAAGCAGAAACTCATCGACCCATACGCGATGTACAGGCTTCTCGTTGTCTTGTCCGGTGTCGCAGCCCATGAGGAACCATCGCGCGGGAATGCGGACGAGCGCGGGAACGAAATCTTCTTTTCGCCCCCGGTACGGAGAGAGCAGAAGAGTGGATACTGTCGGATCCATGGCGTCAGAGCGCCCGCAGCGTGCGGACGACATCCTCGATTCTATTCTCCTGAAACAGGCGGATACCGGCGATGCCGGCCGCTCCGGCATTCCGGCACGACTGGGCGTTTTCCATGGTAACCCCACCGAGTGCGAACATCGTAATTTTCGTCCGGCAAGCGTCATGCAATGCGGCGAGGCCCGTGGGTTGCGTTCCGGGAGCACTGCTTTTTCCGAATACCGGAGCGAAAACGGCGAAGTCGACAGCCTCGGACTCGGCACGCTTCACGTCTTCGTTTGAGTGGCAAGAGGCCGCCACGAGAAAGTACTCGGTCCATGGCCCGTGGGCGGAAGCCTTCAACACCTGGCGCACTTCGTTTGGGGTGAGATCGTCCGCGCGCAGATGAACGCCGTCCATTCCGGCGGCAAGCGCTATGTCAGTGCGTGAGTTAATCAAGATACGAGTTCCCGATTCTGCACCAGTTCTCAGCAGAGCGCTGTTGCGCACGGCGGTTCGGGCGTCTCTTGCGAGTGTTTCCAGCTCTCTTGCGCTCAGGTCTCTTTCGCGGAGTTGAATGTAGTCGACGCCGGCACGCGTAGCTTCAGCGACTTTGGCGAGCAAGGCGCCACGACGATCGAGCTCGTGGCCGCGGAACTGGCTTCGATCGGTGATGTAGTAGAGCAGACAGCGGTCGGCCATCAACTCTCAGCGTACTACGAGAACGGGCTCAAGTTGAGTGGCGCGGACACTCGCTTCGGCTTCGCTCAGGGCTGGCTTTGTCCGCGAACCTGTGCACCACAATGAATATGGGGTCGCCACGGCCACAGCAGCCTGCCGAGCTGCGTCTCTACTGCTGACCGGTGAACAGCTTTAGATTCTCCGCCTTCCACCGCATTGCAGCGTAGATGCGATTGCGTCCGCTGGGGTGATCGAAGAAAATCCATTCTTCAATTGGACCGGGACTCATCTTCCGGTATTCGCCGAGATGGATCGCTGCCTGGGCAAAGCCGTCTGGCTGCCGGCTTGTATTCAGGCCGTACATGTCCGCTTCGTATTCCTGCGTGCGGGTCAACGTGTTGTTAAGGGGAGTGGTGACAAAACCAAAGATGGATACCAGCAGCACCACGAGCGGAAGAACCCCCGTATCACCCGCACCCCGAATCTGCCACTTGTCACCCCAGCGCTGAAGGGCCCAGTTGAGTCCCCAGTACAAGTACACAAAGGCGGCCACCGTGAGGATCAGCTGAAACATGATGCCCTTGTAAATGTGGTTCATCACGTAGTGCCCCATCTCGTGTCCCATGACCGCTTGAATTTCTTCCGGCGAGCCGCGGCGCAAGAGATTGTCATTGAGGGTGATGCGCATCGTGCTTGCGAAGCCGCTGACGTTGGCGCTCATCCGCGTCGTCTGCCTCGAAGCATCGATCTCGAACACATCTTTTGCGGGGATTCCATTGGCCCGCGCCATGCTCAGGATGGGGTTGACAATCTTCGGGTCGTCGAGGCGAGTGACTTTATTGAAGATGGGGAAGATGTAGACAGGAGAGATGAGTACAACAAAGATCAGGAACACAATGGTCGCGACCGCACCCCATCTCCACCAGGTGCGTGGAAGACGGCGAACAATACCGAACAGCATCACCACCAGGATGCCGCCCAGCACCAGGTTCACGCCAAGATTCTTCAACTGATCGCCCATCCACGGGCCAAAGGTTTGCGTTGCGAGTCCGTACTTGTGCTCGCGGAAATAATCCTCGTATACCGTGAGCGGGAAAACGAGAATGGTGGTGAGAATGAGGTATTCCAACCAGTACACGAACGTGTGCACCGGCTTGAACCGAGTGGCGCGCTCCGAGAGGTCGCGCATACGGGCGGACCAGCGCAGATTCAGCAGCAGCAGCGCGACTATGGCTCCATACAGAAAATCCCAAAGAATTAACCAGTAGCCGCCTTCGAAATAGGCGTCGGAACGGGCCGTCTTATCGGCGGGAATCTGCGCGAGATAAGCGTTGGTCGCGGCAATGGCATTGAAGTGCGTCGAGGGCTGAGCCTCCGCTGGAACCCGGATCACGGATGGCATCTGGTTGGCGGCTGGCGGTTGCGCGAGCGCGCCCGTTGTGCAAAAAGTTGCGCAGAAAACAATCACGCGACGGAGTACTCTCGCCAGAAAGGTTCGTGAGGGCATTTTGTTTGTCTCCGGAAAGACTGACCCGTAGAAGTGTATACGGAGTCAAGGTTGCTCTAAGACTCAATCTGTAGAGACGGGGCTTGCCCCGTCTTCTTCGGACACAGAGCGAGACGCGGCGATCCACGTCTCTGCAGCGAATGATTCTGAGAAGGGGCTTAAGGCCGCGTCTTGGCGATTTCGGGCGCTGCCGGCTCGCCCGTCCGCTTGGGTTGTTGCGGGGTGAGATGGTGCTTGGTCAGCCCATCCTTCAGGAATTTGAAACTCTCTTCTGGCGAGTCGCACATCCTAAACAGGTCAAGATCTGGCGCGGAGATCGTGCCGGCGTCGACCATGGCTTCGAAATTGATGATCTTCTTCCAGTAAGCGCTGCCGTAGATCACGACCACAATTTTCTTGGCCAGTTTCTCGGTTTGCGCGAGGGTGAGGATTTCAAAAAGTTCGTCGAGCGTGCCAAAACCGCCGGGAAAGATCACCAGCGCTTTCGCCAGGTACGCGAACCAGAACTTGCGCATGAAAAAATAGTGGAACTCGAAATTGAGCGCAGGCGTGATGTAGGGGTTCGGATACTGCTCGAAGGGCAGGTTGATGTTGAGGCCGATGGTTTTTCCTCCCGCCTCGTGAGCGCCGAGATTGGCGGCTTCCATAATGCCCGGGCCACCGCCGGTGGTGACAACGAAACGATGGCGCTTGGCCGGTATATGGGTGGACCATTCGGTCAGCAAGCGGGCCAACTCGCGAGCTTCCTCGTAATAGCGAGCCATGTCGACCGCGGCCTCGGCGCGTTTCATCTCCCTGGCTTGCTGTGCGGCGGAAGCTGGCGCGCCGTTGTTGCGGAGTTCGGTCAGAAGGTTCGAGGCGTTGTCGCGGCTGTGAATGCGGGCGGAACCGAAGAAGACGACCGTGTCCTGGATCTGCTCGCGCCGGAAGCGCGAGAGCGGCTCGCTGTACTCGGACAGCAGACGCAGAATTCTGCCGTCCGGACTGTTGAGAAACGGTTCGTTCTGATAGGCGAGGGGAGCGGGCTTGAGTCTTTGATCGGTCATAAGAAAACCGGTTGCATTGGTCGCGAGTCGTTTAATCGTTGAATATTGGAACTGTAGTCAAAGGCCGTTGTTCGCGAACGACCAACGACTAGCGACCAACGACTGTTCTTCATTCTTCTCGATATTGAATGGCCTCCCAAAATCCGATCCACACATTGAGCGCCCCCAATCCGGTCGAAAGGCCGCGCGCGAAGCCGCTGCCTACCACGGCGCGAAGCATGGGATGGGGAAGAAGGAGAGGGTTATCGGACCACTCCGGGCGCCAGGGCAGGATCATGAGCATTACCCCGATCGTCGCGCACAAAAACACGAACAGAAGTACTCCGATGCGGCGGAGCCACAGACGCGCCGCCGAAGACGAGGGTCTGGAACCGGAGACTGTTACGGACGCTCCCCCGCCTGTGGATGTCTCCACGGGAGACTTGAGTTCCCCGACACCGGTGGTGGCAAAGGGTAGCTTGGGATCTGAAATCATTACGCGCGTCGTTGTGAGAAAGGCCGTGTTAGCAAGGCTGTGGGGTTTAGCGGCATCGGGTCACATCCCTACGCTAAATCCCAACCCACTTGTGCATTTTACGACTTCAAGGCCTGAATGCGCTCGGCCACATCGCGATAATCGATATTCGCGCCGTAAACGTCGGTGAAATAACGCAGAGCAGCGGGTTTGTCGTGGGCAGTTTCGCATGCCGACCCCAGCTCATAGTTGATGGCGAGTAGCACCTGGTCATCGAGCCCAGGAAGGCTAAGCGCCTTTTCATACCAGCGAATGGCCGCTTCAGGAACTCCCTTGTCGATAAAGCACTGCGCCAGCCAGGTGTAGGTTTGGACAGGCTGAGTAAATGCCTTGCCCCGATCGATCGCAGTGCAGACTTTCTGCAGTTCGGCGATGGCTTCGTCGAGCAGGCCCATTTCTCGGAAGGCGACGCCCAGGTTGTAATGCGTTTCCGGATCGTCGTCGCCGGCAACAACCTCTTCTTCGAGTTCCTGTTTCAACTCGCCAAACATCTCGGAAAGATCGACGCTGCCGGCGGGATGCATCGCCTGGGCTCCAGTTCCCAGGGGGCGCAGGGGAGCAGGGCTGTAGCTCATGGCAGGAACGGTCGCTGCAGGAACAGTGGTTGCGGGAGCGGGAATTGAAGGAACGCTCAGGGCGGGAGCGGCAGCAGTTGCGGCGCCTCGCGTCGAGGTTGCGATTACGGGCATGGCCGCCGGAGCGGTGGGGACTTCAATCTCAATACTTGAAGAGATGCTTGTCGAAGACGCGCTTGCCACGTGCTCCGTTTCCGGCTCCGGCGTTCGTGAAGCGTCCGGTGAGGGCGCAACCGGCCAGCCCGGCAGGGGCGGGGTGTTGGTGCGCTGCGTTCTCGATGGCCGGTTTTCGAGAAGTTGGACGGCATCCGGCTCCGCTTTGGGGAAAGAATCGCCAAGCGAGGCTTCCAGATCTGCAACCAAGGCGGTCAGCTCGACTGCCTCCGCAGTCAAAGCCTCTGCGCCAACGGGCTCCGCGCAGTGAGAACCGGCATAGGCCGTTTCCGAAGCGAGTTCTGCCGGAACCTCGTTGTGGCTCTCGCCGCGTGTCTGGTGTTGGTAGCCAGCCATGAGATCGGGCAACGCCGAGATCTCGGAGCCGTGCTCGTTCTCTGGTGCAACTTCGAAATCCACGGGTTCGTCGGCGTCGATTTCGGTGATTACCGGTTCTGGCTCGTTCGGCGGCCGACCGGCGGATTCGACAGCGGCTCGCAACGGATTCAGAATGCGGGCATCGCTGGTCAGCGATTCGAGCTTCTCGATCCCCACGCGAGCCTGGTCCGTCATGGAGTGCTCGATATAGAAACGGATTTCTTCCACCGTCTCGGCGATTTCGGGATTGTTGGAAGCATCGGTGCCGGCTTCGCCTTCTGTGGTGGCCGGCAGTTCCGGGACCGGGGCGTCCTGACCGTCAGCGAGAGAGCGCTCCCACTCGGAGGAAAGGTCGGTGGAGAGGTCGGAGGAAAGCTTGTGCGCCGCCAATTCCCCGATGGCGAATTCCGGATGCTCGGCAGGCGCAGTTTCGCGATCGGCAGCTGCCGCCGCGGCCATCGGCCAGGGTGTAGGCGGAACCCCGGCATCGGCAAGGGTGGCTGGAGCAGTGGTCGATGATGCGGAAGGCAACGATGTAGAAGTCAATAAAACTGCTTCCGCGGCCTTTTCGTAGCGCGCCGCCAGTCCCCCGTAACGCACGGCTTCATCCGGGTGCCCGGCGTCGTGATATACGCTTTCCAGCGTGCGGCAGCAAACGGCGGCTTCGGCAAAACGCTGGAACCGCGAATGCAGACCGGCCAGGTGTTGGTTCAGGCGCACGTCGCGCGGTGCCTGGGGCAGGACGCCCAGCAGCGGCACAATCGCTTTTTCCGGCAGATTGTAGGAAAGGAACAGATCCGCATCGGTGACCGCCGAGCGCACTGCAATCGCAATGTGGTCGGGATAAGACTGGTCGATAACCGGCGCGGTCGCTTCCAACTCCTCCACCAGGATCGCCCCTTCTTCGGCGGTGATCCCCATGGCCGGAGATCCGCCCGCCATGAGCCCCAACACCTGCTGACAATTCTGCATGTGAACCAGATTCTGGGGCTCGGTGGTGGCCAACATCTGGTACAAATCACGAGCGCGCGCCAGTTTTCCGTCCTTAACCGAGGCGTGCGCCAGAAGTTCGGTGACTTCGTTGATGTGCGTGCTCTCGCCCGCTTTGCCCAGCAACTGCAGCAGGGCATCCAGCGCGTCCGAGTCGTCGCGCACATGGCTGATCATGGAATGCAGGCTGGCCAGCAGTTTGGTCGAGTTGCTGGCCAGCAGGCGGTCCGCATGCCGGTTGTAAACCTCGAGCGCCTCGCGATGTTGGCCGAGGCGGGCGCAACCCTCCGCCAGCAGAAACAATCCCTCGGGATCGTTGTGCACCGTGAGCAGTTTCTCGGCGATCGGGGCAGCCTTGGGCAAAGCTCCGATTTGCAGGTAGGCCTTCAGCAGATCGCGCAGACCATCCGGATGAGAGTCGATGTCGGCGGCCTTTTCCAGGTGAGCGATAGCGTTCTTCGGATCATCGACTTCGAGCGCGGACTTCCCGCGCAGCAGCAAGACGTAACTGTTGCCCGGTTCGAGCACCAGCATCCGTTTCAGAATTTCCTCGGCAGCGGCGAGCGATCCACGCGAGCGCAACGATTCCGCCGCCGCGCTGAAAATCTGCCACGCCTCTTTCTTTTTATGCAGCCGGACATAGACCTCGGCGAGTTTGACCCGCATCGGCACGTTTTCCGGATCCATCTCGAGCACTTTCTGAAAAAGACGCACCGACTGGTCGAGGTCGCCATTCTTCATGAAATCTTCGGCGACTTGCAGGTACTGGGCGCGGGCATCGTTGAACAGCCCCTGCTGGGTATAAAGTTCCGCCAGTTTCAGAGAAGAATCCACGCTCGGCTGCAGCTTGGTGATCTTCTTGTACATGGCAATGCCCTTGACGGTGAAGCCCTGCGCCGCATAGGCATCGCCCACTGTCTTAAAGCATTCGATAGCCTTGGCGCTATCCCCCAGACGCGAGTAGAGATCGCCAATGGTGTTATTGACGGTAAGATCCTTGGCATCGTGCTTGAGGACCTTCGCATATTCAGCGATGGCATTCTGCAGCTTGCCCTGCTGAACAAACTTTTCCGCGGCGCTGAGAACCTTTTGTTTGTTGAAGCCAAAACCAAACGCCATAGAGGTGCGGACTCCAGCCTTTTGCCCGCCCAACGCTCGTGCAATTTTCCGCCGGCGTCGCCAAACGGGTCCAAACCCTCGCCGGGAAATTCCCAGACGAAACACCGCGACCGCGCAACCAGGATTGCAAGGAAGATCGCGGAGTAAGCTGATTGTAAGCCCGGGCATCGTCGGTCCGATGGTTACTGACGATTACCTGGGCTTACCGAAAGGGAGTGTACGTCCGGTTGCGGAAAAACCGCATTCCCGTGTCCAGAATGGGAGTAAGAAACAGTCTCAAGGTGCCACAACGCCGTTGAATGGTTTATCCTGCTGCTCCTGCATTCTTCAATGTCGCAACTGAGGAAGGACTATACCCTTACCCAAGAAGATCAGGATGCGTATGAGACGAATTCAGTAGAGCATGAGGACTAAATGCAAAGAATCACTCCCTTCCTGTGGTTCGACGATAAGGCCGAAGAGGCCGCGAACTTTTATACCTCCATTTTCAAGGACTCGAAAATCCTGAACATCGCCCGCTACGGAGAAGCGGGACCGGGACCGAAAGGAACCGTGATGACGGTAACCTTTCAGCGCGAAGGGCAAAAGTTCATGGCGCTGAATGGCGGTCCGCACTACATTTTTTCTCCCGCCATATCGTTCTTTGTGGACTGCGAGACGCAGGCAGAAGTGGATGAGTTGTGGCAGAAGCTCTCGGCTGGCGGACGGGAAGTGCAGTGCGCATGGCTGAGGGACAAATTTGGAGTATCGTGGCAGATCGTCCCCAGGGCTTTGATCGAACTGATGCAGGACAAAGACCCGGTAAAATCGCAAAGGGTCTTCAAAGCCATGCTGCAAATGACCAAGATCGACATCGAGGGATTGCAACGAGCTTATCGGGGAGAATGAAATCGAGTAAATGAAATCGGCGTGAAAAAAATTGAAAAGAACAGATCAGGAGCGCGGTATGAGCGGAGTACGGGTTCTGGTAGGCACGCGCAAAGGCGCATTCATTCTTACGTCGGACGGAAAGCGTGAAAAATGGGACGTCAGCGGACCGCACTTCGCCGGATGGGAAATGTACCATCTCAAGGGTTCGCCCGCCGATCCAAATCGCATTTACGCCTCGCAGAGCAGCGGATGGTTCGGCCAGATCATCCAGCGCTCCGACGATGGCGGCAAAACCTGGCATCAGCCGGGGACGCCGCCCGGAGAGCCCGCCCAGCCGGGTCCGCCGAAGGCCGCAAGCAACAAGTTCGCCTATGACGCGTCTGCCAGCCCGCTCACCACGCATCAATGGTATGACGGCACGCAACATCCGTGGGAGTTCAAGCGGGTTTGGCATCTCGAGCCCTCGCTCACCGATCCCGACACCGTCTACGCCGGAGTGGAAGACGCCGCCCTGTTTCGCTCAACCGATGGCGGCGAGAACTGGAAGGAACTCCCCGGCCTGCGCGGCCACGGCACCGGCCCGAAATGGCAGCCGGGCGCGGGCGGCATGTGCCTGCACACCATTATTCTGGATCCCAGCGATCCTCAGCGGATATTTATCGCCATTTCCGCGGCGGGAGCCTTCCGCACCGACGACGGCGGCAAGACGTGGAAGCCGATCAACCGCGGACTCTATTCCCAATACATTCCCGATCCCAAAGCCGAAGTTGGCCACTGCGTGCATCACATCGCCATGAATCCGAAGCGGCCCGGAGTGCTCTTCATGCAAAAGCACTGGGACGTGATGCGCTCGGACGACGCAGGCGACAACTGGAAAGAAGTCAGCGGCAACCTGCCCACCGACTTCGGCTTCGCGATCGATGTGCATGCGCATGAGTCGGAGACGATTTACGTTGTCCCCATCAAGAGCGACTCGGAGCACTTTGTCCCCGACGGAAAGCTGCGCGTCTTCCGCAGCCGCACCGGCGGGAACGAGTGGGAGCCGCTGACCAACGGCCTGCCGCAGAGCCACTGCTACGTTAACGTGCTCCGCGACGCCATGGCGGTCGATTCTTTAGACAAATGCGGAATTTATTTCGGGACGAGCGGGGGACAGGTGTATGCGTCGGCCGATGCGGGAGATAGCTGGAATCCAATTGTCCGCGATCTTCCGGGCGTGCTTTCGGTTGAGGTGCAGACGCTGGAGTGAGATGGCCGCCAACTCAAGCTATTGCGTTCCCTCGGCTGGAAGATATACAATGACATTGTAGATCAATTAAAGGGGGGGCGGTATTATGCAGGTTTCTAAATGGGGCAATAGTCTCGCGGTCCGGTTACCTTCCCAAGTTGTGGAAGCTCTCAACCTAAAAGAGGGCGACCAGATTGAAATTCGGATCGCCAACACGCGGGAATTTGAAGTGCGCCGCGATCCCGCGCGGCAGCGGGCTCTTAACCGCTTACGCCGGCTGCGTCGTCCTTTGCCGGCGGGGTTCGTATTTGACCGGACCGAGGCGAATGCCCGCTAGAGATAAAGAGTTCTTCGATACAAACGTGTTGATCTATGCGGTGGCAAAAAACGATCCGCGCGCGTCGAAAGCCGAGGCCCTGCTCGCGAGTGGCGGGATTGTAAGTGTTCAATCACTGAACGAGTTTGTCTCGGTGGCGCGTCGCAAGTTGGGTATGTCCTGGAAAGAGGTAAGAGAGTTCCTGGACGTCATTTGCATTCTGTGTCCCAAGCCGGTTTCAATTTCGCTCGATACGCACAAGGTAGCTCTTGCCATTGCGGAAAAGTACAGATATAGCATTTACGATGCGCTAGTCGCTTCGGCTGCCCTAGAGGCTGGCTGCAAAACGCTCTATTCCGAAGATTTGCAGGATGGACAGGTCATCAATCGGCAACTGACGATTCGAAATCCGTTTCGGTGACGGTTGACTAAGGTTGCGCCTGCCGCAACGCGACTGGTACGCTTTGGCCCTGAGGGTTAATATTGGACGCGGATGAGGTGCAGGCGTGAAGGCCGATCTGTGCTATGGCTTTTCCTCAACAGATTGGGTGAAGCTGTTCCCCAAACTCGACAATGACGAAAACGCTTGGCTTCAAGCGATCGACGTGTTCGAAAGACGCATGAAGGAACGCTTCTTCAGCTGCCTAGATGCGCTCGTCCAGGCTGATACGAAGCCTGATCTTCAATCAGATGCGTTAGGCACCGATCATTGCATACCGGGTTTTTCAGTTATGGCCCTTTGTTGTCTGCTCATCGAGACACTCCAGGGTTTTCGAGAGCCTTCCACTCCTTTTAGCCCGCCGGGACCATGCGAGTTCCCAGCGGGGCTTTGTATAAAGCCTTCGTCAGGTACAAATGAGCAGTTCCGTAAATTCCTCCGCCTCCCGTCCTTTGGCGGAGCGTTCAACAACAAGGACGTAGCTAACGAATTTCTGCGTGGTGTCAGGAATGGCATCCTGCATGAGGGCGAAACAAGAAAATGGGTTATCTGGAGGCAAGAGCCGCAGGAACAGATTGTTGCGCCGGAGCAGGATGGTTACGCCCTGAACCGTTACCTTTTCTATGGGGCGGTCAAACAGGAGTTCGAGTCTTACCTCAAAGACTTGCGAAATCCAGAAAGCAAACAACGTCAGAGATTTCGGGAGCAGATGCAGAAACTTTGCAACGAAACATGAGCGCTGTGCGAAAGCCAATTTTGAAAATCGCCTGTCTGGGATGGGGATCACTGATCTGGGATCCTCGCGCACTCCCTATCCGGCGCGAGTGGTTCAAGGATGGCCCTTTAGCGCCTGTGGAGTTTACTCGGCGATCGTCTGGCGGGCGCATAACTCTAGTGATTGACCCGAGCGCAAAGCTGATGCGCGTCTTATGGGCTCTCATGCTGCCGACCGATCTCCAAGTTGCAAGGGAGGCGCTGTGTGATCGCGAAAATATTAAAAGGGAAGACGCACTTTCGTTAATCGGCTCTTGGCAACTGAGAGATAAGGCTCCACAAAACATTCCCAATTTGCCCCAATGGGCCGAAGATCGAGGCTTGGATGCGGTTATCTGGACAGCATTGGGGCCGACGTTTGAAAAGGAAGAGAAGTCTCCGTCGGTTGCAAAGGTCATACAATATCTTCGCGCGCGCGTGGGTACGGAGCGCGATCATGCTAAGGAATACATCGAGCGAACTCCCAGGCAGATCGATACCGATTATCGACGCCAGATTGAAGCTGCGCTGGGATGGTCATGCAAGAGCGTAATTTGAGGGTTCAGTCGGCGTTGATGAGACTGCCATGATCCGGATTATCCTGCCCTTCCACCTCCGAACCCTGGCCCACGTCGGCAGCGAGGTCATGCTCGAAGTCGAGGGTCCAATCACGCAGCGCACGGTCCTCGACGCGCTCGAGTCCCGCTATCCCATGCTGCGCGGCGCCATCCGCGACCATGACACGCATGAGCGCCGCGCGTTCCTGCGGTTCTTCGCGTGCGAGGAGGACCTTTCCCACGAATCGCCGGACGCGCCACTGCCCGACGCGGTGGCATCCGGCAAGGAGCCCTTCATCGTTATCGGAGCCATAGCGGGAGGGTAGCTCGATAGAAGGGGGAGTGAGCGGGCCCTGCTGGCAACTCCGCCGGATTTGATCGGATAAACGACCGTCCGCTACCTAGCCGGTCGCTGCTCCCGCCGCGCCTCGCTTTTCAATCGGCACAAACGTCCGCGTATCATATCCAATCCAAATCTGCCGAGGCCGTGCGATCTTCTGCTCCGGATCAGTCAGCATCTCCTGCCACTGCGTCAGCCAGCCGATCGTGCGCGGAATCGCGAATAACACCGTGAACATCTCCGGCTTGAAGCCCATCGCCTGGTAGATGATCCCGGAGTAGAAGTCCACGTTCGGATAGAGCTTGCGCTGCACAAAATAATCGTCTTCCAGCGCGATGCGCTCCAGTTCCAAAGCAATCTCAAGCTTGGCATTACGTCCGGTAACCTCGAACACGCTGTCTGCAGTCCGCTTGATGATCTTGGCCCGCGGATCGTAGTTCTTGTAAACCCGGTGCCCAAAGCCCATCAGCTTGCCTTTGCCTTCTTTGATCTTTTTGATGTAGGCGGGGACGTTGGCCTTGGAACCGATCTCGTCCAGCATGCGCAGCACTTCTTCGTTTGCCCCGCCGTGCAGCGGGCCGGACAGTGCGGCGGCTGCGGCGGCCGTGGCCAGGTACGGGTCGCTGTGCGAACTGCCTACGGCTCGCATCGCGTTCGTACTGCAGTTCTGCTCATGGTCGGCGTGCAAAATAAAGAGGACGTCGAGCGCCCGCGCCAGCACCGGATTCGCCAGATACTTCGGCTCGACCATCTTCCACAGCATGTTCATGAAGTTCTCGGTATAGCTGAGGTCGTTGTCCGGATAGATGTAGGGGAATCCGTAAATGTGGCGATAGGACATGGCCGCGATCGAGGGCATCTTGCCCACCAGGCGCTTGATCTGCAGCAGCCGGATCGCAGGATCGTGAATGTTCTTCGCTTCCGGATACACCGTCGAAAGCGCTGCCACACTGCTCACCAGCATCGCCATCGGGTGCGCGCTGTCGCGGAAACCTTCCATAAACTTCTTGGTGGTTTCGTGGAGCATGGTGTGATGCGTGATGTCATGCACCCAGCTCTTCAATTCGCTCGCATTGGGCAACTCGCCGAACAGAAGCAGGTAGGCGACTTCGAGGTAGGTGCAGTGTTCGGCAAGAACTTCGATGGGATAACCGCGGTAGCGCAGGATTCCCTTGTCGCCGTCGATGTAAGTGATCGCGCTCCGGCAGGACGCGGTATTCATGAAGGCCGGGTCATAAGTCATCAAGCCGAAGTCTTCGGAGCTGGTCTTGATCTTGCGCAGATCCATCGCGCGGATAGTTTCGTTTTCAATGGGAAGAGTGTAGCTCTGCCCGGTACGGTTGTCGGTGATGGTTAAGGTGTCTTGCGGCATCCGGGCTCCTGAGAACAGTAGCAAACAGGATATTTTACGCGTTTCGCGGCGATTCAAACAATGCTACCAGCCCCCGACGCCGAGTGCGCGACCCGCGCGTCCGCCAGACGGGTGCCAAGAACGTCGAACCGAAGACGTTGTTACAATGAAACCAGGCAGTATTCCCTCCGTGCCTGGATCCTGCAAGCTTAGATGCTGACATTTGACGAACATTTCGACGTAGTCGTGGTGGGCGCCGGCCATGCCGGATGCGAAGCAGCGATGGCCGCCGCCCGCATGGGGTTGAAGACTGCGCTCTTCACTTTGAACGTCGATCTCATCGCGCAGATGTCGTGCAACCCCGCCATCGGCGGTATCGCCAAGGGACACCTGGTGCGCGAAGTGGACGCTCTTGGCGGCATCATGGGTGAAATTACCGATGCGGTCGGAATCCAGTTTCGCCTGCTCAACACTTCACGGGGACCCGCCGTCTGGTCGCCGCGAGCACAGTGCGACAAGCAAGCTTACCGTCTGAAGATGCGAGAAGTGCTGGAGTCGCAGGCGAATTTAAAGATCAAGCAGGCGGAAGTGGCGGATGTGTTGGTGGAGTCATTGGTCGACGGTCGTTCGTCGCTCACCTGGGTTGATGAGAGTGGCGTTGCAGTTGCCAACGACCATCGACTAACGACCGACGACCGCATTATCCGCGGCGTTCTCCTCCGCGATGGCCGCCGCGTCTCGGCTGACGCCGTTATCATCACCACCGGGACTTTTCTGAACGGTCTGATCCATTGCGGCGAACAGCAGTATCCCGCCGGACGTTCGGGAGAACCCGCAGCGGTTTTGCTGGGCGAAGCGCTCAAGAAGCTCGGCCTGCGCGGATGCCGGCTCAAGACCGGCACGCCTCCGCGTCTCGACGGGCGCACCATTGACTGGTCGCGTTTCGAGCGGCAGCCCGGCGATGTCGATCCCACTCCATTCAGCTTTCGTACCCGCCGCGTTGCCCATCACGACTCGCAGGTACCCTGTTACATCGCATTCACGACGGAAGAGACGCATCGCATCATTCGCGAGAACGTGCATCGCTCGCCGATGTATAGCGGGCAGATTCAATCGACCGGTCCGCGATACTGCCCGTCGATCGAAGACAAGATCGTAAAGTTCCCCGACAAACTGACGCACCAGTTGTTCCTCGAACCCGAGGGCCTGAACACCCACGAAATCTACGTCAACGGTATGAGCACCTCTTTGCCCATTGACGTGCAACTTGCGATCCTCAAGTCGATCCCGGGACTCGACGGCGCTGAGATGATGCGCCCCGGGTACGCAATCGAGTATGACTCGATCGATCCCACCGAACTGAAGCGCACCCTGGAAACAAAAAAGATCGCCGGCCTGTTTCTAGCCGGACAGATTAACGGAACCTCGGGATACGAGGAAGCAGCCTGCCAGGGAATCATGGCGGGGATCAATGCGGCCCTGCAGGTGAAGAAAGAGACTCCGCTAGTGCTCGACCGCACAGAAGGATACACGGCGATTCTTATCGACGACCTGATTTCGAAAGGCACCAACGAGCCTTATCGCATGTTTACTTCGCGGGCGGAGTTCCGCTTGCATCTGCGAATCGACAATGCCGACCGCCGGCTTACTCCGCACGGAAGGCGTGTGGGGCTGATCTCGGATGAAGCGTGGTCGGAGTTCGAGGCGAAGCAGCGGCGACTGGACGAAGTGAAGCAGGTGCTGGAGCGGACGAAAGTGACCGCGGAGATGACCGCCGAGATCAACCGGGGGATTCTCGTGTGGGGACGGGCGCCCTCGCCCGTCCAAGTCGAGCAAAGCTCGACCGCTCTCGCCGGCAGCACTACAAGCCCGCAAGATCTGTCTTCCGCTGTTGGGCAGCCCTTGGCGCAGCTGCTGAAGCGGCCCGAGATCACCATCGAGCAATTGGCGACCGTTCTCAAAGATTTGGTGCCGATGTTTTTTGTTAGAGATTCCGCACCGAACTCAACCTCACCCTCCGCGGTTAATGCTTCGGTGGTTCATCTTTCCTCCGAAGTCCGCAACGAGCTCAAGTCGGTCGAAACGGAAATCAAGTATGCCGGATACCTCGACCAGCAGCAACGTGCCATCGAGCGTCTGAAGAAGGCCGAGCAGCGCCGCATTCCGGTGTGGTTTGATTACCAGGCGGTGAGCGGTCTGTCCCGCGAGATGCAGGAGAAACTTGGCAGAGTCGTCCCCCAGACGCTAGGCCAGGCCTCGCGGATTCCGGGCGTGACCCCGGCGGCCGTTTCGCTGATCAACGTTTATATAGAGATTCAGGCGCGCCGCCGCGCACAAGCAGTCACGCTATAGTTTCCTACCGTGCAGTTTCGCGTAGTAACGGTTCCTGGGGATGAAGGTTCGTGTGGCGACGGGGCTCTGCCCCGTGCAAGCCAAGCCACCTGGGCTGCTTCAGCGGGCAGCCGCCTTCTGCACAGCTGAGCGCAGTTCGTCGTACGAAAGCGCGCCCGGATGATACATCGCCACCTGCCCGGCGCGATTCAGAAGCACCAGAGTCGGCGTCGTACTTGCTCCGTAAGCGTTGAAGTTCTGTTTGCTCAATGGTACCGGCATGTCCTGCAGGCTGGCGTAATAGCGCGCGCGGACGGATTCGATATACCCGCGCTCCTGTTCGGGGGTAGCGTCTGCTCCTTGGGCCGCATAGCCGTAGAGTTGGGTTGGACCGATGACGACCAGGCCTTCCGGAGTGAACTCCTGCCGCAAGCGGGCTATGACGGGGACTTCCGCTTTGCAGTCTACACACCAATGCGCCCAGAAGAATAAGAGGACGGGCGAACCTTTCAGCGATGCCAGAGCCGGCGGCTTCGGTCCGAGATATTGCGCCACTTGTAAAAGCGGTGCGGGTTGTCCGACCAGAGCCAGCAGATTGATGTTCTTCTGCAGGCGCGCCCGAATGGAAGTATTTCCATAGCGCGCCAGTGCCGTGCGCAGCAGACTGACGGCTTGCGCATGCTGTCCCTTCTCCGCCATCTCTTGAGCCAGAACTTCGTATGCGGCGCCAAGGGCGATGGGTAGGTGAGGTTCGGCATCGAGTGTGCGCTTGCTTGTCGCTAGTTGCTGTTCCGAGAGACGACGCGTCTCGGTGGCATAGGCAGCGGCTTGGTCCCATTGCTTGGTTGAAACCTCCCCACGCGCCATCCACGATAAGGCTTCGAGATACTCGGGAGTGACGCCTCGCTGAGCTTTATAGGTGCGAAGTTCCGCCTCAGCTGCGGAAAAAGAGTTTTGGGCCAATTGGGCGCGAACATCTCCGATCAGGTCGGTTTGGGCAGACGAGGGAACGCACAAGGGAAAGTAGAAGCAAGCCGCGATGAGAACGAGGCCCAACTTCGCAATTCGAATACTCATGAATTGATGATGAATCAGGCTCCCGGAAGTTGCAACTTGGGAATGCCCGTTGCAGGGGTCAGAGAGGGTTAACTTCTGCAATCTGACCTCTGATATCTGCAATGCGGCTTTTCGACCCGGCGCTTTAGGATAGCGACGACACGCGTCCACCGCACTACCGTTATCCTCCCGGAATCCGTTATGCTTACCAGAGACTATGACCCTGCTCGACGCCCAGCCCTACGACCCAGCAAAAGCGCGGCGGAGGAAGATCAAGATCGCGATCGCCGTCTTGTTCGCGATCGTCCTGGCGGTGCTGGCCTGGATGTACCGCAACTGGCCTGAAGAGCACGTCGTGGATACGTTCTTCACCGCGCTCCAGCAGCAGGATTATGAAGCCGCCTACGGCATTTATTTCAACGACCCCGGTTGGCGCCAGCATCGGCAGAAATATTCTCAATACACCTACGCCGACTTCTATCGCGACTGGGGACCGGGCGGCGAGTGGGGCCTGATCAAGTCGCACAGAATCTACGGATCGGCCAACACAAAAGGCTTTGGCGGCGGAGGCGTTGTGGTCGAGGTGATCGTCAATGACCGCGCCGAGCACGCCCGCATGTTCGTGCAGAAATCAGACAAGACGCTGACGGTCTATCCGTACTAGCAGCTACATGCCGTAGCTAGCTGGAGTTTTTCCTGCAGCCGCTTATGCCGCCATGGCCGCAATCTGCGCCAGGGTCTTCTGCAGCGAAGCCTCATCCCCCACTGTCAAACAAGTCTTCGAGCGGTCGATCTGCCGCATCAATCCCCACAGAACCCTTCCCGGACCAACTTCGATGAACAGGCTGGTCCCCTTCTCGATCAGCAGCCGCACCGACGGCTCCCACCTCACCGTGCCGGTCACCTGGCGAATCAGGGCTTCGCGCGCAGCCTCCGCGGAAGCGACCACCGCAGCATCGACATTGCAAACCACCGGACACGACGGATTCTGAAATTGCAGCGTACGCAAATCCGCCGCCAGCCGATCCTGCGCTGGTTGCATCAGCGAGCAATGGAAAGGTGCACTGACGGGCAGGCTCACCGCTTTCTTTGCTCCTCGTTGTTGGGCAAGGTTGATGGCTCGCTCCACCGCGCCGGCGTTCCCTGAGATCACGATTTGCTCCGGCGAATTAATATTCGCCGCCTGGCAAACCTCTCCTTTCGCCGCAGACTTCGCAGCTTCGATCGAGATTTCGATGACTTTTTCGAGCGGCATCCCGAGGATCGCCGCCATTGCCCCCAAGCCGACCGGCACCGCTTCCTGCATATACTTGCCGCGATTACGAACCGTCCGCACGGCATCGGCAAAGGTCAGAGTACCGGCGGCAACGTGCGCCGAATACTCGCCCAGGCTGTGCCCGGCGGCAAAATCCGGCTTCAGACCTTTTTCCTGAAGCACGCGCCATGCCGCAACCGAAGCCGTCAGAATGGCTGGCTGCGTGACCTCGGTCATCTTTAATTTTTCTTCCGGACCTTCAAAGCAGACCTGCGAAAGTTTGTAGCCCAGCGTCTCGTCGGCTTCCTCGAACGTTCGACGCGCAACTTCATAGTTGCCGGAGAGCTCTTTGCCCATTCCAACGGCTTGCGAACCCTGGCCGGGGAAGAGGAACGCGATTCGAGAAGAACTGTCTGTCATAATAATGAGGTCAGAAGTTAGAGGTCAGGTCGCAGTAGTGAAAATCCAGCGATTGCCGATGGCATTTGCGCGACGCTTCTTAACCTCCGCAATCTGACCTGACCTTCCTAGGTCGCAACCGTTGTGCTCAATTGCGCTAATTCACGCTCGATGGTTTCATTTACCTTGCCCTCGGCAAATTCCGCCGCCACGCGTACCGCATTTTTGATGGCATTCGTGTTCGACGATCCATGCGTAATGATGCATACGCCTTTTACGCCCAGCAGCGGCGCTCCGCCATACTCGGTGTGATCGAGCCGCTTCTTGAAATCGGAAAACGCGTTGCGCGATATATATGCACCCACCTGGCGTGTAATCGTCGACTTCAGAGTTTCTTTCAGGACCGCCCGCACCAGCTTGGCCACGCCCTCCGAAGTTTTCAGCGCTACATTGCCGACAAATCCGTCGGCCACGATTACGTCCACATGGCCGTTGTATAAGTCGCGGCCTTCCACATTGCCGATAAAATTAATTGGCAAGCGCTTGAGTAGTTGAAACGCCTCGCGCGTCAAGTCGTTGCCTTTGCCTTCTTCTTCTCCGATGGAAAGCAGGCCGACGCGCGGATGCTTCATGCCGAAAATCGAACGGCAATAAATATCGCCCATCACCGCGAACTGTTCCAGGTTGATGGCGGAGCAATCCACGTTCGCGCCAACGTCCAGCAGAACCGCAGCCGTGTTCAGGACGGTGGGGAATGCCGCCGCCAGCGCCGGACGATCCACTCCCGGCAGCGCACCCAGCACCACTTTGGCCGTGGCCATGGCGGCACCCGTGTTGCCCGCCGTAACGAAGCCCGCGGCACGCCCTTCGCGCACCAGCCGCAATCCGACGCGGATCGACGAATCGCGCTTGGCGCGAATCGCCTCCACTTTGTCTTCCATGGTGATGACTTCGCTGGCGTGAACGACATCTACCGGCAGCCGCCGCGCGCCAGGATAGCGCGCCAGTTCGGCCCGCAACCTCGGTTCCGGTCCGACGAGCAGCACGCGGACGCCATGATGGCGAGCCGCCTGCAATGCGCCTTCAATCTCCGGCTTCGGCGCCTTGTCGGACCCCATCGCATCCAGAGCGATTACGCTAGGCATGAAAGATGACGGAAGAAAAAATTACGACTTCTCGGCGACCTCGATAACTTCGCGGCCCTTGTAAGTTCCGCACTTCGGGCAAGCCCGGTGCGGCATCTTCCGCTCATGGCAGTTCGGGCACTCCGACAGCGAGTGCTTGGAGAGCGAGTCGTGCGCGCGCCGCGTGGCGGTGCGCTTCTGGGAATGTCTGCGTTTCGGATTAGGCATGTTTTTTAGTTCCCGGTTCTCAGTTCTCAGTTCTCAGTGAAACCGCTTGCTTGAGAACTGAGAACTGGGAACTGAAGAACTCTCCTTTATTGATTCAGCTTATCGCGTATTTCTTTCAGCGCCGACCACCGTGGATCCTCGACCTCGTCCACGCACGAGCACTGAATTTCGTTCAAGTTCTTGCCGCAGTGCGGACACAAACCCTTGCAATCTTCGCGGCAAATCGTCTTCAAGGGCAGCGCCAGCAGCACCTGCTCGCGCAACGTGTCTTCGAGCAATAACCCTTCACCCTCGTAATACCCGATCTCCGCCTCGGCATCGGTGACCGAAAGCTCCTCGTGCCCGGAATCGGTTCCCAGCGGCCGGTACAAGAGATCGAAGCTGCGTTCCACCTGGTGCACGACCGGATCGAGACAACGCGCGCAAGGCACTTCCAGGCTCGTCTCCAGCTTGCCCTTCACCCGGATATCCTGCACTATCTTGTGTTTGCCGTGATGCTCCTCGACCAGATCGGCCCGGCCCTCGCTGTGCAAGGCCGAGCGCTGCAGGACCTCCGGCCCCAGATCGATCACACCCGGGCTGAATTCCTCCCGGAAATCGACCGGGTGAATCTGCAGATTTTCAAGATCGATGAACATTGGAACTGGAACCTCCGCCGCCCCCAATCAAATTACCGCAAAGGCCCGCGGAAGTGCGCACAGAGACGGAAGTCTCACAGGGAGCAATTACTAAGAATAAAGGGATGAAAACGGGGTGTCAAGGACGGCAGTGCCGACGCCCATCCGGCCTGCGCTGGGCCCGCTGCGCTATACTGGTGCTCTGGCGATGGAGTTCGCCATTAACCGCCCGCTCGGCTGATAACTCCTACAGAACTCTTGCAGGAGGACTCTGTCGTGAGCCTTATTCCCAACTATCTCTCCAACTATCTCTGGATCGCGCTCGGCGCCGTGGTCGGAGCCAGCGCACGCTACTCTCTCAGTCTCTTTATCGCCCGTCGTTTTTCAACCGCATTCCCCGTCGGCACCCTCCTCATCAACATTACGGGCAGCCTTATCGTAGGATTTTTCCTGGTCTTCTCGACCGAACGCGTGCTGCTCGACCCGCGCTGGCGGCTGCTGGTCGTGATTGGTTTCTGCGGCTCATACACCACTTTTTCCAGCTACGCGTTCGAAAGCTTCGCGCTGATGGAGCAGGGACAATGGCTCCTGACCGGCATCAACATTGTGGCCAGCAATATCCTCTGCCTGGCCGCTGTTTTGGCTGGCGCCGCATTCGCGCGTGGGCTGTAAAATGGCGAACAGGATTGTAGTGCCGATTAAGGTTATGGCCGTTCAAGTCACCGTCTATCTCACCGAAGGCGATTCCTGGCATCATCGTCCGCTGCATCTCGAAATCCTGAAATATCTGCGCGAAGAAAATGTCTTCGGAGCCGTCGCCTTCCACGCCGTAGCCGGCTTCCTCGGACGCGGCCGAGTCCACACCGCGCATCTCGTCGAAGCCGGAGGCGAATTGCCGGTGGTGATCTCCTTCGTCGATACCGACGAGCACGTCAACCGCGTTTTGCCCAAGCTCAGAGAGATGGCCGCGCATCGGCTGATTGTGCGGGAGAATGTGGTGATCGAGCAGGGCAGTCTGGACTAGAGGGCATTGGGAACAAGGTTCACTTACTGTGGTAAATTCAGCGCATGGCAACGGACACCTCTTATGTCGAAGAGTTGCGTACTGAATTCCTCGATATAGGTAGGGACGGCGAGAATTTCTTCAAGAACACGATCTCTAGAGTGAACGCCCAAGTAGGGCCCGAAGGGGTATGGACGTACCCCGACCCATGGACTCAACTCACGGAAGACGAACGAGAGCTTGCCAACCAGATTCGCCGAAGGCTCGCAGATTTTGGACCCCGCCTAATTGAGGCGGTTAGGAAATCGGCCTTGTTGGAGCAAACTGATGAGGCCGAGACGAAGCGATTGCTGCGATCTCTGGCCGCATCGTTCCTGCTTAAGGAGTTCACATACCGCAGTTCATACGTAGTCTCTGAGGAGGATAGGGTCTTCGGGATAGTTCCTGCAGAGCAAGAAGAAACACCGTCGCGACTCCCCGAGTGTCTAAACCGCTTTCGACTGGATGGAAGACAAATCCTCGATAAAATTGACCTTCTTGCACCAACCCCTGAAAACCTAGCTCGTGCGATAGTTTCGTCCCAGGCGCCAGGCGTCCTCAAGAGTAGGCCAAATACAGCTTTCATCATGATGCAAATAGACGAGCAGATCCCGAGGCTGGAGGATGTGAAGAATTGTATTAAGGAAGTGTTCAAGTTTGGGATAACAGCACTGCGCGCCCTGACGAAATCGAGCATTCCGATCTGGTCACGCAAAGGATCCTTGATGAGATAGCTACGTCCGAGTTTCTGATTGCCGACTTGAGTGGTGAACGTCCAAGCGTCTACTATGAAATCGGTTTTGCGCACGCATGCGGCAAGCGGCCTATTCTTTTCAGAGAAGAGGGCACAGCCCTGCACTTCGATCTTAGGGTACACAACGTGCCGGGATACAAGAACACGACCGACCTGAAAAGCAAGTTGCGGACCCGGTTGGCAGCCATGACGAACCGCGAGACCGCCTGATCCTCGGCGACTGAGGATCACTTCATCCCCAGTGCCTTGAGCGCCCCCTCATCCGCCACTGTCTTCCCATCTTTCTTTGTGACCACGCCAAACGATCCCGAGTAGTCCCACATCGTCCAGCCAATTCCATTGTGCTCGAGCGCGGTCCGCACATCGCGCAGCCACGCGGCGCGGTCCTCGGGATCGGCATACTCCCGATACACGCCGAACTCATTGCACACCAGCGGAACCCCGCGCCGCCGCGCCCACTCCGCCGCCTGCTTCATTTCGGATTCGATTCGGGCCGCATCCCAGTGCTCGCGCCCATAGCGGATCACCTGCAGCCGGTCCACTTCATCCGGCACCAGCGCCGCGGCGCGCTCCGCTGACTCCGGACTCGACGGATATCTCACCCCGCGCAGCCAGTGCCAGTAATATGCGCCCCAAGTCGCGCCCTGATGGGTGAAAATGTGCGGCTCATAAAAATGGAAGTTGTAAATGATATTCGGATCGCGCAGCGGTTCCTGAAATACCAGGTCGTCGTCATCCGACCAGCGCGCGCCCGCCGCGATGATGGTGAGCGCCGGCGCGCCCTGTCGAATCGCCGCTGCCAGCTTCATCTGCACGCCCAGCCACCGATAGCGGTCGGTGAACTCGGGCTCATTCATAATTTCCAGAAACACGCGGTCCGCATCCCAGCTTGAGTAATGCCCCGCCAGCGCCTGCCAAAAATCGGCAAACCGCGCAATGAAGCCATCGTCCTTTGCCAGCCGCGCCTTGAGATCGCTCTCCGGATGCAGGTCGATCACCGCCGCCAGACCGTGATCGAGGATCATCTTCACCGCCGAATCCAGATAGCCGAGATATTCCGCGGGAATCTTATTGGGCTCGCGCTCGTTGAACATCGGCTGCGGATTCACACTCAACCGAACGTGATCGAAACCCATCGACTTGATCATCCCGATGTCTTCGGCGGTCGTCCAGGCTTGAAAATGTTCCGGCGTGTAGCCACGTTTGTCATACACCTGCGCGAACCACTCACTGGCGTTGATGCCCCGCTTCAATCTTTCAGCTCGCCTGAACGCCAGCGGGGGAGCGTACACGGAACCGCTCCCACCGGGACGGCCAGTCTCAGTCTGTGCAATCGCGCTCGCCGCCACCAGTCCTGACAACAACAGAAACGCAACCTGCAATTTCACTCGACTCATCACCGGCAATCCCTTCTCGATTGATACACTGAACGCAAGCCCAATCCCAGGCTCAAAGACTAGCCCATGCTTCCCTGCCAGCGCCATCTCTTCGATATCCCGGACGACGTCGCCTACCTGAACTGCGCCTACATGTCGCCGCTGATGAAGCCAGTCGTCGAGGCCGGCGTCACAGGCTTTGTCTACAAAGCGCACCCGTGGGAACTGACGCCCGACAAGTTCTTCACCGGATCGGACCAGTTCCGCACGGCTGCCGCGCAGCTGCTTGACTGCTCAGCCGACTGCATTGCCATTGTTCCTTCGGCCAGCTACGGTATCGCAACCGCAGCGCGTAATCTACCGCTTAAGAGGGGCCAGAGCGTTCTCGTGCTCGCCGAGCAGTTTCCCTCAAACTACTATTCGTGGCAACGCCTGGCTGCAGACAACGGCGCCTCTCTGAAAGTTGTTCCGTGGCCCAGTGACAATAACAAAGATCATGACTGGACGGCCGCGGTTCTGAACTGCCTGAGCGCGGATGTGGCAATCGCCGCGCTCCCGCACGTGCACTGGACGAGCGGCGGCAGACTCGACCTGGCCCGCATTGGTGAAGCTTGCCGCAAACTCGGTGCCGCGCTGGTTCTCGATCTCACTCAGTCGCTGGGCGCGCTGCCCTTCAGCGTGGGTGATGTGCAGCCGGATTTTGCCGTCGCCGCCAGCTACAAATGGCTGCTCGGGCCTTATTCCGTCGGCCTGCTCTACGTCGCGCCGAAGTGGCACGGCGGAAGGCCGCTAGAAGAAAATTGGATTCAGCGTGCCAATGCCAGCGATTTTTCGAGCCTGATCCTGTATACGGAAGACTACGACAATGGGGCTCGGCGTTTCGACATGGGCGAGCGCTCGAACTTTGCGCTGTTGCCAGCTGCCGTGCGCGCCATGAAGCAATTGCTGGAGTGGAAAGTGGCGGAGATCTCGGAAACGGCGGGCGCGCTCAATCGTCAACTGGCGAGCGCCGCTGCGGAGATAGGATTTTCCGCGCCTGCGGAACCATGGCGCGCGCCTCATTACCTGGCCCTGCGAAGTAAAGAAGCAATTCCAAAGGAACTTCCTGAGGTGCTGGCCCGGGAGAAAGTATTCGTCAGCGTGCGTGGGAGTTCGATTCGGATGGCGCCTAACGTTTACAACACGTCCGAGGACTGCGACCGGCTGATTGGATGCTTGCGGCGCATCGCGGCGAGGAGTGTTGCTTGAGACGATTGTTTTCAGCGGGTCGGACAATGGAGCGATGAGTCTCTCGAGTCTGTGTCGCAGCCGGGTGTCGTCCCTGACGGGACTTTGGTTTGTTCCAATGTGATTTCCCGGCACTTCCGAGCCGGGCTTTCCTGTCTCGCCGGTTCGCGGCTGGCGTGTTAGCGCGGCCACACTTTTTCGCTCCGCTTGAGATTGCGAACCCAGACCGTTGCACTCGTGCGGCAGTGGGGCGGGGGACGCCCGGCTCTCCACCGGCGGTTATTGTTTGAGGGCGGCGGCTCGGCGTTGGGCCAGCGAAGACGCATCGGTGGAGGGATTTTCTTTCTCCACCTGATCATAAATTTTCTTGGCTTCGTCCGGCTTCTGCTGCGACTCGTAAAAATCGGCGAGTTCAAGCTGCGCCGTCGCCTTGCTGATGACGATCGTGGGCTTGTCAATTAGCTGCTTATAAAGGTCGACCGCCTGCGCATCCTTTTTTTCCGAGCGGTAAACCGAAGCCAGCGCAAACTTGCCCAGGGCCGCGAGGTCCGGATTCGAAGAACTGGCCGCCTCCTGCAGGCTGCGCTCGGCTGGTGCGTAATCGCCAAGCTGTTCCGAGGTCAATCCTACAAAATAGCGGGCCATATCGGCGGTGTGAGTGCGCGGATATTTATCGAGGATGGCCTGAAACTGTTTGCGCGCCGCTGTGGCCCGTTCCTGCATCGATGCGAAGCTGTCGAACCCCGGCTGTGCCGGCACGCCCGCTGGCCGCACGGGCGTTTCAAAGGTGCGGACCGCCGTCGAAAGTTCGGCGCTCGCTTTTTCGTCCTGCGTGTTGACGTAGTACCATCCGCCAAACGCGATCGCCGCAATGACGACCACCGCAATCACGGCGGCAATGACTTTCGACTGGTGTTCTACCGTCCAGTGAGCGGCGTTCTCGGCCGCATCCAATGTACCTTTTCTGAAACGGTCTTGTTTCAGTTGATGCCGGGTTTCTGCGCGCACGGGCTTCCTTCTTGGCTGGAATGTAGGCTGGTTAATCTTCAGTCTAACAGGGGGATTTCGGGAGCGTCAAAGCGCTCTCTACGAATCAACCTCATGAAGCACACAGTGATTGGTCCTGCCGGCGGTAGGACGGTGATAGCGGTCAAGGGCGAAAGTGGCCTGCTGGGAGGACATCATTAATGTGGTTGAGTCTGCCAGTTTTGATGGCAATAATACACCGCCCCGACTGGAACTCGTTGAAGAACAAGCGAATTGCCCTTTGTTCATGAGGTGTGCGGAGAAATCCCCCCTCTCCGCCAGTCCTTTAAACCTAGGCGAGAGGTTGCTCACTTCTTCTTACGACTTTCTTCCATGCGGTCCAGGGCCGGCTGCAGTTGCTCCGGATCTCGCATACAGTTCAAGAATACCCAACGCTGGTCGAAATCTCCCCGAAGACAGGCCCGCGAAATAGCGGTAATCCGCAGGCAGTGGTGGCCCACCGGGCTGGCCGCATGACCGATCTGGGGAAGTTGCACCGCGTATGCTGCCACCGGCGAGAACCTGGTGCGGATACTGCAGGAGCAAACACAATTTGCCGACTCCTCCATATAGTTGGCGGAAATTGCAGTCCATCGGCCGCCGTCGCGGGCCGCAGGCTGCTGGCAATCCCAAAACAGCGCTTGGGGTATGTAGCGCTCAGGTTCTGCAAATCCGTACTGATCGAGCGGGATCTGCTTCAGACCGTGCTGGCGCACGAAAGTTTCAACCTCGGGGAGAGCACGGTTCCAGTCGAGGTTTGAGTCATTGACCACCATATGAGGAACCAGTCGCCAAAGACCCACTCGCCCAAATACTGGTAGAACATCTTGCTGCTGAACGTCCAGGAGAGGTGGGAAAAGTCCGCAGGCGCTCCTCGCAAAACGAGCGGCAACGCGGCCAACACTTTTGCCAATGGGGGATGCTCTTCGTCCATCCGCATGTCCAATTTCTGGGGATAGCTCACGCCCGCGCCAGTGTGAGCGACTTCATCGATGGTCGCGGATTCGCGTCCCGCTGCCCCACCCGCATGCAACGCCATCAAGGCAAGAAGCAGGATCGCAGTTAGGAAGAATTTTCCAGGTGTTGTCAATTTCCGTTTACCTCGGGTGACGAAAGGGAAAGCAAACTAACACACTCGCGGCGATCTTCGGCGGTGAAACATCGCCAACCGAACTCGTGGGTAACCAGCCGATGCGTCTTTAGCGAACCCGAGCAACTATTGCGGTCACGTCGTCGGACTGCCTTCCGGCGCTGAACGTATGTACGTCTTCCAGCAACTTTGTCAGCAAGGCTGACGTCTCCAGATCTCTGTTTGCTTCCAGGACTTGGATGAGACGCGACTCACCAAATTCTTCTTCGCGCTCGTTCGAGGCTTCGGTTACACCATCACTGTATAGAACCAGAAGGTCTCCCGGCTGAAGTTGCACTTCGTTCATCGAACATTGCCATTGTTCAAACAGACCCAATACCGTTGCCGTAGCCGAGAGCCTTTCAACGCTTCCATCCCGCCGAAGTACCAGAGGGGGATTGTGGCCGCAATTCACATAACGCAGCCTGCGGGTGCCGTCATCGTAGGAACCGGCAAACAAAGTCGTGTACCGGTTGGACTCCGTGTTCTCATAGAAGAGGCGGTTGACGGACTCTAATATTTGCGGAAGGTTTTCCGAGGCTACTGAGTATTGGCTGCGGATACTTGCCTGCAAATTGGCCATCAGCAGAGCAGCGGACATTCCTTTACCGGCTACATCGGCAAGCACCAAGCCGACCCGGTCTGGGCCCAACTGCACGAAGTCGTAATAATCTCCACCTACGGCGCGCGCCTGATTACAACCACCGGCGTATTCCAGTGTCTTCACCTGCGGAAGCCTTTGAGGGAACAGCTTGCGCTGCACTTGCCGGGCGATTTCCATTTCCTGCGAAACGGCTCTTTCCACCTGGAGGCGTTCGGCGATGTTTTCCGCCAAACTCAGATTCTCCAGTGTCACTCCCGCCTGGCTTGCAACCGAACGCAGAAGCATTTTGTCTTCGCTGGAATAAGGCTCATCGGAGAGCCTGGGACCTAACACAAATAATCCCAGCAAACCGCCCGAGCGGCTCGGGAAAGGAACGATACACTCCGGCTGAAGCGGAGCGAATAGTGAAAATACCGGATCGGCATTCGGACTCAGCGATGCATCCCAGGGCTCGCCGTCCTCTCGAAGGTAAGCCAGCCCGGGGGAGTCTTTGCGGATCTTCTTCAATGCGAGCGGCAGTATGGCATCGTCGCTTTCGAGGTAATCAGGTCCGGTCTCCACATACACCGCAGACCAACTCGGGTGAAGAGCTTCGTCGACGCGCGGGACCATTTCCAGGGCCAATTCTTGCCGTGCCTTGACGGTGCGCGCCTTCTGGGCCAGGTCCTGCAGGATTCTGCGTGCGTCATAGGCGCCGCGAAAGAACGCCCGGTCAATTCGTCCCGTAACCTGCTTCAAGCCTGGGGTCGAGACCCAGGCGAGCATCACCCCGAAGCCGACGCCGATTGCCATCGCGGCTGTCGACCCTACTTCAAAAAATCTCGAGAAGGAAATGGTGAAGAGCACCGTTACAGAGACGGCCAAAAGCAGCACGAAGACAATCAATCCCCGGCTCACCAGAAGGTATCGGGCACTGCGACGGAGCAAGACCGGAATCTCAAGCACACGATGCTTTACTACCGCGTACGCAAACGACACTGGGAAAATAAAAAGCAAGATGATGGCGGAGAAATCCAGCCAAAACGGAACATGAAATTGAAAAAAGTCCGCTGCGCCGCGCGTGATCGCCGCCGGTGTGACGCCTACCACAGTTCCCCAGAAAATCACCCGGATTTTTCGCCGTGCCTCTCTTGTAGAGAGAACAAACGCGTTCCAAGTTAGTGAGACCAGACCTAGGACCAGGCAGCCATAGATAAAAGTCAGGACTGCATGGTCGGCAACTCGCTGTCCCATGAACCTTACCAGCACCGGCCAGGGCTCGGGCCCTCCCTTATCCAATCCAAAAACGCCGAAAGAAACGCCGGTGGCCAACAGCACCCATTTCAGCCAGGGAAGATGACGGTCGAGCGGAGATCGCGCCGGAAATACTGCGAAAAAGAAATAGAACAATGGAGTAACGGCACCCACGAACAAAGCACGATACCCGAGCATGAACGGGAGAACGATTGGATGCAGAACGACGAGCGAGAATGGAGAGTTCGAGACTGCGATAAAACCGCCAAAAAGAAATGCTAAAAGCCATGCGCTGGGGTCCTCTAACCGCATAAACAACACGGATAATCCGACTATCAGGAAGAGGACCGGGTAACTCCCCATGATCTGGAGGGCGAGGCTTCGGGCCATCGCCAGCTTTGGGCCAGCGACGGCGCGGAACTTCGCCCTTATCACCAGGGGTTGTTGCACGCCTGGCCGTTGAATCGTCAGCACAATCAGATCGCCCGGCCGTCCCGCGAACCATGCTGCACCTGAGTGGGCGTCGAATTTTTCCCCATTCACTCTAGTAATGCGGTCATTGGTTCGCAGACCCGCTTCGTCCGCCGGACCTCCTTTCTGAACCGCGGTGATCTCGCTTACCTGGGTTGAGGAGGAAAACGTTGTATCCATCCCCAACTCTACGTGCGGCTGCAACCGGACGTAATACATCCATACGCAGCTATAGACCACGGTCGCAGCGGCAAAAATGAGCGCCGCCGTCAACAGCAACGTGCGGACCGCTGACTTTGGCCCGCGCAGAGCGACGGCCGACCCTGGCAATTTGGGCGATAGATGCGCCTGCGGTGGCAGACTGTTGATCTCCACCGCTGGGGGCGATACTGCGTGCAACATATGCGGAGAATTATAGCTTTGTCTCTCGCTTCCCGGCCTCGGAACTGTCGTGATGTTGACGAGGATTTCTGAGCCGGATCGGGAGCGAATCCGGCGTTCTATGATCGGTATCCGTGGAGCGGCGCCGGTTTCTAGGCTCGGTCGTCCTAGGTTCGGTCATAAAAACGAAAGAACAATGACTGCTTTGAAACAGGCTGTGCCTTCTCAGTAAGCGCCGCCATCTGTTGCTGATTGAGCGGAGTGAACTCGCGCGCCAGTTGCACGTTCTGTTCTAGTTGGGCAATGGAATCGCACCCAATGATGACGGTGCTGACGGGTAGAGAAAGCGAATAGTACATCGCCTGGCGCATATCGAGCGTTCCCGAAGTCGGCGCCAGCACCATTCCCTCCCACATATGCTTCTGTTCTTCAACGGGCGGTGGTGTCCACGACGAGAGGATGCGACCTCGCGCCGGGACTTTCATCCCAATAATGCCCATCTGCTTCTCGATCGCCAGGGGCAGCAGTTGGTCGGAGAAGCTGTAGTGATGCGGATCGGCGGCATTGAGTGCCATCAAAATCGTGTCGAACGGATAGCGGTGGATGGCCTCGATCAGGGAGTCGGGCCGGTAGTGTCCGGTAATGCCGAGATAGCGCACGATTTTCTGGTCGCGAGCTTGCAGCAGCGCCTCCATAGCTCCGCCCCTGGCAAATATCTCGCTGATATCCGTCATCGTTCCGATATCGTGCAGTTGCCACAGGTCAACGTGATCGGTCTGCAACAGCTTGAGCGAGGTTTCGATCATGCGCATGGAACCGTCACGCGTCCGCTCTTTCGTTTTCGTGGCCAAGAATGCGTCGCTGCGGCGGTGCTTCATTACCTTGCCGACGTATTGCTCGCTCCAACGCTCGGGGCCGCCATAGATCGATGAGGTGTCGATGTAATTCACGCCGAGATCTAGAGCTCTTTCAATGACCGGGACAGCAAGGGCCTCATTGTGTAAACCTGCTCTGCGGTCTTGGGGACCGCAGTACTGGTCGCTAAAGTACCGTTCGCTGTAGTACTGATCGAAGGTTGAGACGACTGGGTCGATAGCCTGGCCGCACCACAGACTAGAACCATCCCAGCTATGCCTGCGCGCAGCATTCTTTTCACGTACATTTTTGTCCTGGACTATCGGTGTTCGTTTTCCGATAGGAATGCACAGTTCCGCGCTGACTTCAGGGCGACGCTCGCTAGAAGCCCGGCTGGGCGGTAATCCCTTTTGATTCCACGCAGTCATAGGATCGGCCTGCAGTGAGGTTCTTATATTCTTCCGTTCTTCCGCTGGGCCATTCAATCACCAGGCGATCAATCTGTTCGCCCTTTCCCAGGCCAAAGGTTACAGGCAGCTCCGACTGCGACAAATAACTCGAGCCACCTTTAACCCAGCATGATTGGCTCGAGGCTCCGCGAAAGATCTTCAGCGAAGCTCCAATGGCATCGCGATTGGACTGCGTCCCAACCAGGCGAAACCGGATGCTTCGATGTTTGGAAGTCTGGTCGTTGCGGTAGAGATAGGCGGGGCCGTTGTTGGTTGTGATCAGCAAATCGAGATCTCCGTCCCGATCGAAATCGCCATAGGCAAGCCCTCGTCCTACCTTGGGTTGACTGAAGCCGCCACCGACTTCAGCGGCCACGTCGAGGAACGTACCCTTTCCAGTATTAAGAAAAAGTTGCGGAGGCTGCGCGTAGCCGACGCCGCTGACGTTGCGCACCGTGTCGTCGATATGCCCGTTCAAAACTGCCAGATCGAGTGTGCCATCGAGATCGGCATCGAGAAAGACGCATCCGAATCCCAATTTATCCTTCGAGGCCATTCCGACCCCGCTCTGCAAGGCCACGTCAATGTAATTGCCCCCGCCGGAAAGCCGGTAGAGGCCCGTCATCTCGTTGTCGAAATTTGTGATGGCCACTCCGGGGTTTCCTGAATTGTCGAAGTCGGCCACATCCACGCCCATGCCAGCGCGGGCTCTGCCCTCCGCCGAAAAGGCGATGCCGGCATCCACGGCAACATCTTTAAACGTGCCTTTGCGCTGATTCCGATAAAGTTTATTGGGCTGCGTGTCATTGGTGACCAGTAAATCGGGCCATCCATCGTGGTCATAGTCGAGCATGGCCACTCCCAACGATTTCGAGCTGCTGTCGAAAATACCGCTCGTAGCCGTGACATCCTCGAAGGTTCCATTGCCGCGATTGTGAAACAACCAGCAGGTCTCTCCGCGGTAAGCTTCGGGCGTGCAATAAGACTTGTCCTTGCCGTCGAGGCTGCAAAACACATCGTGCTCGGGAGACCACTTGACGTAGTTGCAGACAAACAGATCGAGCAATCCATCGCGGTCGAAATCAAACCACAATGCGGACATGCTCATAGCCTGCCGACCGTCCAGCCCACTCAACTTAGTAACATCGATGAATGTTCCCTTGCCGGTGTTTTTGAACAGCCGGTTCTGCCCGACGCAAGAAATCAATATGTCCGGGAAGCCGTCGTTGTCGTAATCTTCGACCGCAACCCCCATGCCGTACATCTCAACATCGAGTCCGGCGCTGCGGGTCACGTCGGAAAACGTGCCGTTACGATTATTGCGGTAGAGCTTCAGCGTGCTGGGATCCGATTTACGCGCCGGTTTGTTCCTGGGCCCATCTTTCCGTCCAGACCAATCGCGACCGTTTACCAGGAGAATGTCCTGCCAGCCGTCGCGATCGTAATCGAGGAAGGCACAACCGGCGCCGAGCGTCTCAGGCAGCAGTTTACCGCCGTAAGCTCCGCTATTGTGGCGAAAACGAATTCCCGACGGGGCGGTTACATCGACCAGCCGGAAACCGGGATCGATTGGAGGGCCGACAGCATCCAATCGCAAACTTAATGTCGACGCCAGGCCTGCCATGCCCCAGAGAAAGGTCCGTCGGTTCACCGCACCGCAATTCACGGCATAGCTTCTCACGGAAGATTAACCAGCCCGTTCCGGATCGCGTAGACGACCAGTTCGGCGGTCTTGTGGGCTCCCAAGGCGTCCATCATGTTGGCACGATGGACGGCGACGGTGTTGGCACTGAGGTCGAGCACGGCCGCAATCTCCTTGTTGGACTTGCCGTCCACAATCATCTGAAGGACTTCGAGTTCGCGCGGGGTTAGGCCTGCGTGGCGCCCGCCTCGGAGCGCCGCCGGGCGCTTGAGTTGCGAATCGAGCACGCTTTCGCCGTTCGCAACTCGCCGGATCGCGGCGCCCAACTCCAGATCCACGGCATTTTTCAGGACGTATCCACGCGCTCCAGCCTCGAGCGCCTGCCGCACCAGAGTCTCCTCTGGATGCATGCTGAGCATGAGCACCAACGCTTGTGGATTCTTGCCAATAATCTGACGCGTAGCTTCCAACCCGCTCATCCCCGGCATGGCGCAGTCCATGACAATAACTTTCGGACGCAGCTCATCCGCGAGTTTGACTGCAGAAGGGCCGTCCCCCGCCTCACCGGTAACAGAAATGTCCGGCTCGTCTTCCAGAATGCGCCGGAATCCTCGCCGCACCAGCGTATGGTCGTCAACCAGCAGAACTGAAATTTTATCCGGCATCGGAATTAAGCTTCCAGCTTCTTTCTTGCGACTCGTAATCGAACCAGCGTTCCCGTTCCGCCTTCACTATGCGCGGGATGCAAAAATTGAACGGTGCTGCCCAGCAATTCCGCGCGTTCGCGCATTGCCACCAGCCCAATACCCTGCGTTGCGGACCGCACTTCAAAACGCTTGCCGTGATCTTCCACTTCGACTTCCAAAGCTTGCGGCAGAAAGCGCAGACGCACCCAAGCTTGCTGCGCTCCTGAATGCCGGGTCAGATTATTCAAAGCTTCCTGCACCACACGATACACATGAATGGCGGCGTTTCCGTCGACCGGAAAGGAGTCGCCTGATTTTTCATAGAATACGCGAATCCCAGCCTGCCTTTCTACCACCGGCAAATACCAGTCGAGCGTGCTCTCCAGTCCGGTTTCTTCGAGCATCACGGGATGCAGGGCCTGCGAAAGGCTGCGCACTTTGTCCAATGTGCCTTGCGTAATCTCACAGACTTCACGGAGTTCGCCGCGCAACTCCGATCTCTCGGGGACCTGATTGCCGGCGCGAGTCAGCATGGCCCCTACCGCGGTCAGAATCTGTCCGAACTCATCGTGCAATTCGCGCGAAATGTGACGTAAGGTGGATTCCTGGGTTGAAATGAGCTTCTGGGCAAGCTCGCTGCGCTGTTCAGAAAGGGCTCCCAGTTGTGCGAACAATTGCCGATTCGAACGGATCAGGTAAAGGCTGGTAAAGAGAATCGCAATCAGAGTCGCGGTCAGAAACAGATACACCTGCCGCTGAACGCGGTCATAGATTTGCGCGATTCGCGCCACAGCTTGCTCTTCGCTCTCGTTGTTCTGTACCAGCAGGCGGGAGACGGCCGTGCTGAGCGATTCCTGCCGGGCGCGTAGCGAGATCCGAATCTGCGTCCGCGCTTCCGCCTGATTAGCGGCCTGCGCCAGCGCAAAAGTCCGATCCACGGCGTCCCAGAACTGGGTGACGGAGTTCTCCAGATACTGCTTTTGTTCGGGAGTGCGATTAACCGGGGCGACTTGCTGTTCGCGGCGCAGCGCGTCGTCCAGGTCCGTCCGCACACGCTGGAATTGCGCAGACCACGCGGTCAGGGGATAGGGCTCATCGTTGTCCAGCATGTCGCGCATGGCCAGAGCCAGCGAGTTCAAATCGTTCTGGATGCGCAGCAACTGCAGAGAGTCTTTCCGGTTGCGGTCGACCAGATTGTTCTGCAGTTCGCGCAAGCCGGAGATCTGACGCGTGATGTATCCCGAGTAAGCGACCACGGCCGCCAGGGTGATGATCAGCCCCAGGAACAATCCGGGAGTTGGCGACCGATGGGGCGCAGGCGAATGGAGCACGCTCCGAGAATACAACGTGGGCCGCTTACTGCCCAACATCCCGCCAGGGTCTGCGCAAATTCATTCCCCTTGCGCTCGGCATACTAAAACAGAAACTTCAGCGCCACCTGGATCACGCGCGGGCTCACGTCCGATTGAATTTCCCCGAAAGTCGCGGATTCGATGTCGCTGACCGGCAATCGGAAATTAGTGTGGTTCAGCACGTTGAACAACTCGCCACGGAACTGAAATTCTTTGGATTCCGTCAGGCGAATATTCTTGAAGGCGGAAAAATCCCAGTTCACATATCCCGGGGTTCTCAGTGCTTAGCAGAGAGACTTGTCAGTTATAGTTCGGGCCGTGGGAGACCGGCTTCTCCTGCAAGAGGAGTCTTGTGGCCTGCACTCGCCGGTCGGAGTGAAACCACCGTTGCACGACGTTGTCGCAAAGAAGGTTGGCAAGCGCGAGCAAGCTCATTCCCTGGTGGTGAACCATCCAGGAGTGGACGATCTCGCAACGAGCACCGCGAAAGCGGCTGCGAGAGCGAGAGTAGTCGGCTGCCTCATAGAATCCGTACGGGCCGAACCATCCGAGGGCATCCATTCGATGCAGATTGGAGAGCGCGCCTCTGCGATCCACATTCAAGGCCAGAAATGTTGAGTATGGCGAGACTACCAACGGCTCCGATTCGCTTTTATTCAGCGCGAGGTTGGGCACACCAAACGCTTCATAGTGATAGTCGCCTGCTTCATTCCGCTTCGAGCAGGCGGACTCGGAAATGCCCCAGGGAATACCTTTGTTTTCCGCGTAGGCCTGTTGCGCTCGCACGGCTGCCAAGCCGGCCCGGTCGAGCAATGTGTTGGGATAGCTCCGCATCCATAGCGAAGGCATCAGATACTCGAACATGGTCCCCGTCCACGAGAGCAATACCGGGCGACCGTGATCGCTTGAGAATGGCCGGTCAAGGCGGAACCAGCAATCCTGCGGGATGTCTTCCTTCGCGATCGCAATGAAGACTGCCGTGCGCGGCTCGGTAGCCAGCAAGTCGTAACAGTAGAGTTGTAGTTCTCCAGACTGGACGTCGAAGCCTACCGACAGCAGCAGACGCTGCTTATCCAGCAAAAACGAAAAGTCCATGGCACCGGCCAAATCGCGTGCCTGTTCGCTTGTTTGCTGTAGCTTCTCGATCAGACGAAGCGCATTCTGCCGCGCTTCCGGGAGCATGAATCTGAGGCGCTCGCGGAGCGATGCATCCCCATTTCGAGCCAATCGAACGGTGTCCGTATTATTGAGATCGAGACGTGCCTCCATCTCTGAAATCAAATCAGGCAGTTGTTGCAGAGGCACATCGTCAATGGAGCTGGAACCGTCTGCCAACTCCTTTCGCAGCGCCGCGAACTCCGGGAGCTTCCAAGGCAGGTATGCCCTCACCAGCTCTCGGACTTTCTGGACTCGCAAATGTGCTTGTTCGCGGAACCATGCAATATCGGCAGAGGAGTCGGACTCCACGCTAGACTTTTTTTCGTCCAGAACTTCCTCGGGGAAATTCAAGAGAGGTGTCAGCCAATCCTCGCCTCGGAACTCGGCTTCGCAGCGCAATTCGGCTCGCTTCCTGAGCGCCCGCAAATTGACGAGGACTCTAAGATGATCCAGCAAGCCCTCGGCCAGTGCCTTTGAAAGAAGCGGCTGACGCATGCGGTCGAGACATCCCAGCTGCAACGTCCAGAGAGAGGCTACTAGATTGCCGCTGTCGACCGAAGAAATGAAGAACGGCGGCTTTGGTTCGAGGGTGCCAGTTGCATACCAGTTCATCAGGTGGCCGCGGTGCTTGGGGAGCCGAACCAAGGTACTGAGAGTCTTCTGAGTCAGTCCCACCATTTCTGGCACGGTCACATAGCCGAGCTCGTTGGCCACTTGCCTTGCATTCAAGAGAAGCCCCACGTTAGTCGGGGATATGCTGGCCGCGACCTTTCGCGGGCTGTCCTGAATGTTATCCGGGACGAGCCAGTTGTATTCTTCGCTGGAAAACTCCGCAAAGTATCGCCAGACATGTAAGGCGGACCTGCGCAGAAACCTGACGTCCCGGCGCGCAATCTCGGGTGCCGGTTCGAGCGGAGAGGCGTTGAGCCAGAGGGCCAACCGCTTGCTGAAAGCCCACAGTCCAAGAATCGGAACTGCGGCCGGCAACGATTGTGGGCGCGCCAGCCAGATCACCAATCCCAGACCGATGGCAAGAAACGGCATCCAGTCGAGGTATCGGTCGACCGGCGTCTGGCGCTCTCCCAGTTCTGCTTCCGCGGCCGTTTCCCATTCGAGCAAGCGCTCGCGTGTTACCAGATGCCGGACCAGCGCGCGTACTACGGCGTCAAGCGACAACAGCGTCTGGTGCGCCAGGAGTGTCAACGTGAGCAAGACAGTAAAGTTGGTTGCAAAGAGGTTGCTGAGCGCTTCACGGGCAGCTTGCAGCTTGCGCGCGATGATCGCGCGAGTCAGCCCGAAGGCAAATTCAACCCACGCCGGGACGAACAAAATGCAAATCGTGGCCAGAGTCCAGAGAACGGGGCGGTCCATCACGAGCCAGCCGAACAAAAGCAATGCAAACGTTGCCGGTTCGACGAGACTGCGGCGCAGGTTGTCGAGAATTTTCCAGCGCGAAACCAGCGAGATCGGATTCGGAACGCGCGCGCCAGATTCGTCGGGCACCTGGTCCCTTAGCCATTCGATGATTTGCCAGTCACCCCGAAGCCAACGGTGTTTTCGCCGGTTGTAGGCGCTGTAGTGCGAGGGATAGTCCTCAATCACCAGAATATCCGTGGCCAGTCCGGCGCGTGCGTAGGCGCCTTCGATCAGGTCATGGCTTAACAGGGCATTCCGCGGAAAGCGGCCATGCAAGACACGCAACATGGCATCGACTTCGTAAATGCCCTTTCCCGTGAATGTACCTTCTCCATACAGATCCTGATAGACATCGGAAACCGCGCGGGTGTACGGATCGAGACCGGTTTCGCCAGCAAAGATGGCCGCCAGTCGCGAGCGGGCGGTGGACTGCACGCTGACGCCGACGCGGGGCTGTAAAATGCCGTATCCCGCAGTCACGATATTGCTGACCGGATCGATGATCGCGCGATTCAGAGGATGAGCCATCGCTCCCACCATGCGCCGCGCCGCTCCGCGCGGTAGTTCGGTATCGGTGTCCAGCGTAATCACGAAGCTTACGTTCGGAAGAATCCAAAGGTCTCCGACCTTTACCGGAAAACTGTCGTATTGCCCTCGCAAGAGTTGATTCAGATCGAGCAGTTTCCCGCGCTTGCGCTCCCATCCCATCCATCCTTTTTCTCGTGGGTTGTAAACCCGGTGCCGATGGAGAAAGAAAAACGACCCCATATTCTTCCCGGAGTATCTTTCGTTAAGTTCGCCGATCAGCCTCGAGCACAATGTCACGAGCGAACTCTCGTCCGGTGCGGGCTGCTCGGAATCCGGTAAATCGGAGACGATCGCGAAGTGAATATTGGGGTCGTGATTGCCGAGGAAACGCACCTCTAGATTTTCCACCAGGGCGTGCACCTGTTTTTCATTGAGGAGAAGCGTCGGAATCGCGACCAGAGTCACGCAATCGCGGGGAATGCCCTCGGAAAAATCCAGTTTGGGCAGAGTATCGGCAGGCAGCAGGTTGGTGGTCAGGTAATTCATCAACTGAACTGCCGCTTGAGAACCTGGCAATAACAAAATCAGAATGGCAAGCAGAACAAGGAGCGGCGCGGTCGTGGCGGGAGTCAAGAGCCACACGGCGCCGGTAACGATGGCAAAAGTCAGAAACGCAATTCCGAAGAGAAGGAAGTCATCGGGATGCCTTCGCAACCATGTCCGGAAGCGTTCGCCAAGGCTGGGGTGAAAACCGACTCTCTGGCAGAGACGCGCCGTCCCTTCACTAATGAGGTAGTAGCCAATGTGGGACTCTCGCAGTCCAATCCGCGCGTCGCCAAGTCTTTTTTCGTGCGCTTGCCGGGCCAGGGTGAGCGCCTCCTCCGCTACTTCTAACTCTGTTCGATCGCTGCGCTGGGCGATCTTGGCCACCCTTTCGCGATACATATTCCGGCTCTCAGGGTCCATTGCCACATACGCGCCCGCCGGATCCTCACGTAGAATCCTGTCGAAGGGAATGAGCGTCTCCAGTTCGTCCTTCCAGGATGTTTGCGTCACATGCCGAAAGGTACGTATGCAGGTGGTGACGCGCTGCGAGGACTTGTTAGTCGGATCCTTCACCAGATGGCTGCCCCGCGCCGAGATCTGTTCCAGCAAGACAAGCCTTAGCGCCGGTACCAGAGCGCCGATCTCGTGAAATTCGAGAGGAGTGGTCTCCTCGAATGCCAGACAAAACGCCGTGAAGTCGTTTTTTAAAAAGCTATCGTTCGCCTCCTCGAAAAAACCTTGTGCCATCGCCAGCACTCGCGGCAGGACTTCGTTTTTGCCGGAGACGTTTTTGCTGGAGACCTCTTTGCGGTAGGCGTCCTTGCTGTAGACAAGGGGAAGGCTGCTTAGCGGTCCAAGTTCAGTCGCCAGCGCGCGCGTTGCCGAGGAAAGCTGCTGCACGTTGTCACGGAGCCAAAGCAGATCTTCCGAATCGCGGGCCTGCGCGAAAGCCGCATCCACGCCTTCGGATATGGCTTTGAACGCAGCCGCGAGTTGTTGGCAAAGTTTCGAGAACACGTCCGAGGACGGGCTCCCCGGCAGCCAACTCAGACTCGCGGCAAGCTCCATCGCGGCGCTACGCATTGCCCGATCATCGGGCGCATTGCCGATGGAAGAATGCGGCTCATCCCCGATAATGCTGCGTGCGGCTTGAGTTTTGGCAGCCATTCGTAAGTCCCTTCGCCTGTCCTTATCTGTATCTGTGCGCCGTCACCGGTAACTGGCAGCCTGCAGCTCGAACATTTCCGCATAGCGGCCACCGAGCTGCGTCAACGCATCATGGTTTCCTTCTTCCGCAATGCGTCCGTTCTCGAGCACCACGATTCGATCCGCCATCCGCACGGTCGAGAATCGGTGCGAAATAAACAAAGCCATTTTGCCGGCGGTCAACTCGGCAAACCGCTGAAAAACTTCATACTCGCTGCGCGCGTCCAGCGCGGAAGTGGGCTCGTCGAGGATCAGTACCTGCGCGTCGCGCAGATAAGCTCGGGCCAGCGCAACTTTTTGCCATTCGCCACCCGAGAGATCGACGCCGCCGTCAAAGCGCCTGCCCAGCATCTGCTCATATCCGGAGGGAAGTTTTTCCACAACGTCGTCAGCCATACTTTTCTCAGCGGACTGCCGGAGCAACGGCAGGTTATCGATTTGCTCAATCCGGCCCACCGCGATGTTCTCTCGTGCGGTCATCTCATAGCGCATGTAGTCCTGAAAGATAACGCCAATCTCGCGATAGAGGTCCTCCAGGCTGTACTCGCGCAGATCCAAACCGTCCAGCAAGACTTGGCCTCCTACTGGGTCGTAGAGGCGAGTCAGTAGCTTGACGATGGTGGTCTTGCCTTCGCCGTTTTCACCGATCAGCGCCACCCGCTCGCCGGGGCGCAAATGAAAATTCAATCCATTTAGGACCAACCGCGAACTTCCCGGATAGCGGAAGGAAACGTCTCGAAATTCAAATCCGCGCCGGATGGGACGCGGGGCCGCCAAAGAATTGGGCTTCGATGCGATGGTGGGACGCATCTCGAAAAATGCGATCAGATCGGTCAGGAACAATGCTTGATCGGCGATGGTAGAGAGTGTCGAAAAAGTCTGCTGCAGGTTCGAGCTGGCCTCTCGAATGGCGTTCGCCAATAAACTCAGAGTGCCGAAACTGAAGACGCCTGTGACGGTCTTCCAAACCGCGAAAACGTAGGCTGTGTAGTAGCCAGCCGTGCCGATCGCGGATAGGATCGCACCCGCCGTCACTTTTCGACGCGCCAGCGCTACGTCTTCCTCGTAAACCTGAGTGGAAAGCCCCTTGAACCTGGCGGTCAGGAAGTCTTTCAGGCCAAACAACTTTAATTCCTTGGCTGCCTCCTTGCTGCCACCCAGAATGCGAAGATAGTCGAGTTGGCGCCGGATGGGAGTCTGGCGAAAGTTCTTGGCATATCCCAAAAATGCAAAGTGAGTTTCTCCAACGAAGGCTGGAATCACACCCACAATCAGCAACAGCAAAAGCCAAGGCGAAAACACCATGATCGAGATCGATAGCGTAATGGTCGTAATCACCTGCTGGATGAGGCGCCCAATCGCCTGAATCATGTACAGCCGGTCCGTAGCCTGAACTCGGGCTCGCTCCAGCCGGTCATAAAATACGGGATCTTCATAGGCCATCAGGTCCAGACTGGCGGCGTGCTCCATGACGCGAACACTCACGTGGTGGGTGTACTTGCCCGCCAGCAGGGCATCGAGGTAGTCGATCACGCGGCCAAGCACGCCGGCGGCCACGGCAATAGCAAATTCGACGGCGACTAGCCACCAGAGCCTCGGTCCCGCAGGCTGATGAGTGGTGAGAATGCCGTAGATGGTATCGATAATGAGCTTTGAAACCCAGAACAGCGCGGGCGGAAGTAGCGAAGCAACAACTCGGGAGACCAGCCCAAGAATGACAACCGTGCGCCCGGACTCCCACACAAAACGCAGGACAGCCGGGACATTGCGCAGAGCTGAGAGCCGCTCCCGCCATCCGCGCCAGAACTCAGGTCTTCCGCTCATGACTGAATCAACATGTGAATATAAGAAGATCCCGTCCGCCGAAGGGGGTCGCCCTCGGCAGATGGCACTCGAAACGACGCGACCCGGATGTCAGTTAAGCAATGTTTGATAAACCCAGTGTCAGACGAAGAGACGGATAGTCCGAGTGTCGGCGAATTAATGTCAGGCAAAATGAATGAGGACAGCTTATCAAACGACGTTCGATGAGGAAACCCTTCTTCGGGTTGGGTCAAATGAGAAACTCCGCGGAGGTACAACTTTCCTGGTCGCATCGCTAATATCTGTGGCTAGTATTTATGGAAGCCGGCTCGCTCCATTCCACGCTGCGCTTCCGCGGTCTTCATGAAGGTGTTCCAGACAAACCCGGTTCGCAGATTCTCAGCCATCAGCAAGATGATTCCAGTGTCGATCCCAATCACATCGGAGTCATACCAGTTCTTGAGGGGGTTGAAAGCGTTGACGAACCCGTACTTGCTCCAAGCGGACGGATAGTGGTTTCGCATCGTTCTCAAAACTCGCAACGTGGCTGCGGGCATGAACGGCAACGAACCCCCGGCCGCACTTGGAACAACGGTGCCATCAATGGGTCCCGTGGCAGGAGGTCCGCCCCAAGCGAAGTAGCCGTGCTCCGAGTCCGAAGCCGTAATTCCCCACAGGTCGTCGCTGTAATCGGGGAACTGCTTCGCCAATTCCAGACAAAAACGCCGATGGACTTCAGTGGCAGTGGCAGAATTCTGGAAATAGTCTGCGTATTTGTCGCGCTTGCCGCGAAAATCAAACCAGGCCTGCGAGTACTGATGCACAAAGAGCGGCGCAAACGAACCGATATAGCGCATGCCGTCGTATTCAAATATCAAGCGCTTCCAGGCGTTCCAGGTTTCTGACTTCAGTGGATGAGCCGACGACCCCATGCCCAGCAGATTTATCATCATCAGCTCGCTGTAGTAATCCCACCGCGAGGGAAGAAATCCCATTTCTGGCGTCCATCCGTGAGTTAGCAGGGATGTGTCTTCTGAAAGCCAAGTCCAATCCACGCGATTGAAGATCAAATCCGCGAGTTGTGTGACTGCGGGATGATGGAAGTGCTCGCGGCAGGTAAGAATCCCGCAAAGGAGAATCGCCGTATCCACCGAAGACACCTCGGAGTCGAACATGCGCTCCCCCGTGTCGGGGCTGGCGAAGTGGTAGAAAAAACCGCGGTGGTTCGGCAGCTTCTTCCACAGAAAGCGCAGCGTGGTTAAGACGCGCTCCAGCGCAGAGTCGGTGGGGATGAAACCGCGCTGGTCTCCAATGCAGAGAGCGGTAAGACCGAAGCCGGTCGCGGCAATACTGGCCGCGACTCCTTGATCGTTCCTGTGAACATTGCAGCGATCCTTAACCATTCCGGTTTTCGGGTTGCCCTGTTCCCAGAAAAAAAGGAAATTAGCTTTCTCCAATTCGTTCAGGAACTGATCGTCTTCCGCCGATAAAACTGGTGCCCCGGCAGCATTGCCCACAGGGGCGGAGACTTGCGCTTCCGTGCGCAACGCGGGCAGCAACCCTACTAAGGGCAGGCCAAAACTCGTTCCCAGAATTTGACGCAGGACCTGCCGGCGCGAAAGCAGATTGGGTTTGGCATCAGGCATGCGTTGGCGGTTCCGTCGAACGTAAATCGTCGATCATAAAACTTGAATCATGGCAACTTCGAAATGAGCGGCCATCCACCGACAACGCAAAGGACAACTATTTCTATGTTTACGACACCCATTTAAGGATGCAACTATAGTAGGCGTCGTTAGGATCCCCGTTGCCGCTTGAGGCGGAAACGTTCGAGATCCACACGTCATCATAATCATATTGTCATCATAATAGATTGCTGCTCCCGATGTGCCCATGACTCGCACGCACAAAATGAAGAGTTGGATCGCTCTGCTTGTTGCCGTTCTCCTCACCGCCGGCATCTTCGCGCTGGTCCGCTGGCAGAGACAAAAGCCGATTTCGCTTCGCGGAGCCGTGCTCGTCGAGGATTCGGATCCCCGAAAACAGCAGCCGATCGGAGGCGTTGCGATTTCCGCCGGCGATCTCGCAATGTCCGATGCCAAGTCCGATTCTTCTGGATTTTTCCTTCTTAAGCTGCGCAAACCAATTCGAAAGGGTCACGCCATTGTTCTCAACTTTCGTCACCCGCAATACCGTCCCCTTGACCTGAACGATTTTGTCGCCAATAAGCTGTACGTTGTTCGTCTCGTTCCGTTGTCCGGCAATACCGCTCGGGGGAATCAACCAGAGGTTAAGGTGGCGAATGTGCGGGTGAGATATACGGTGAAGGCCAAGACCGAGCTGAACGTAGGAAGTGCGGTTAAGACTTTCGAGATTGAGAACAAGGGCAACGTGCCTTGCAAGGGTCAACTTGTCTGCTCGCCCGATGGTAAATGGAGAGCAGCCATCGGTTCGGCTACGTTGGATGCCGGTCTGGGCAATGAATTTCGCGACGGCCGGGCCTCGTGCATTGCCGGTCCCTGCCCCTTCACAAGAATTGAAGCCGACCACTTCTCGCAAGGCGGCCAGATCATCACCGTCTCGGCTCGTGACTGGTCCGACACCGCTACTTTTCTTTTAGAGGCCGAGGTCTTTCGCCCCATGACGAGTCAAAGCGAACGCTGGTCGTATCCCGTAATCTTTGGGGAGGGACTCTCCTTCACTCTGCCTGCCGCTGCAGAGAGTGTAAGCATTGAGGCGGACCTCGACGGACAGACCATCATTTTTCCACTCGGACCGTCATCAATCTTCTTGAGTTGGGCCACCTGCGATGCCGGCGTCAATCCCGACAAGGGACGGGTCTATCGCTGCACCCCCAAACCGGAATATCGCTTTCAGTAGCACACAGTTTGTTTCGTCCGGCATTCGTTACACGACGCTTTGTTCTCCATTCTTATAATCAAAAAGACCGCAGGAGACGAACATCAGAATGGCCGCTGCGCCAGCCATTTTCGCCTTTCGTTGTCTTGCCTGCGCGTCAGTTTTCTGTGTGATTCTGTGATGATCTGCCGGGAAAGAAAGTTGCTGCAGTAGCAGAGGGCACGCGCTACAGCATCTTCCCGATGTTTCGCCGCGACGTTGCTTTCTAGAGTGAAAAGTGGAACAGCAGGTTTTGCCTCCGACAGTCAGGAGTACAAATTGCAGAGCAATACGTGGGACAGTCGTTGGGCCTGGATCGGCGGAATCGCTCTCCTGCTGATTGTAGGGATCGCCACGGTGGGCATTGCGATCTATCGCGCCGAACCAAACCTGCGCGCCGATGTCATTGAGACCTTGTCGACAAGATTCAAGAGCAAGGTTGAACTTGATGCCTTCCATGTCTCGCTGCTCCAGGGACTTCAAGTGTCCGGCGCAGGCCTCAGAATTTTCGGGGAAACGGACCCTAATAATCACCAGCCAGGATTTCAGCCGATTATCAATGTTGCAGAGTTCAGTTTTCACATGGGACTTCAAGATCTTTTTCGCTTCCCCGTGCATGTTGACACCGTATTTGTGAAGGGATTGCAGTTGAATCTGCCGCCTAGAGAAAATCGCGGCGAGATGAATAGGATGGCGCCCAAAGGCGGCAAGATAGAAATCGTTGTTGATAAGCTTATCTGCGATAAGACGCAACTCATCGTTAATACTCTGCGACCGGACAAGCTGCCTCTGGAATTTGACATCGAAAACTTAAAAATGACGAGCATCGGCCCTGGCTCCGCGATGCATTTCGATGCAAATTTGACCAATCCCAAGCCCGTGGGACAGATCCATTCAAGCGGACTGTTTGGTCCGTGGCAGCCAGACAGTCCCCGTGACACTCCGGTAAGTGGAACCTATTCGTTCGACCATGCAGACCTGAGCACGATCCACGGCATTGGTGGAATTCTCTCGTCGGCTGGAAAATACGATGGCATTCTCGACAAGATTGTCGTGGACGGCGCCACCGACACGCCGGATTTCCGCATTGCGATCAGCGGGCACCCGGTTCCCTTGCATACAGACTTTCATGCCACGGTGGACGGAACCAGCGGCGATACGTACTTGCAGCCCGTCAAAGCCAGAATTCTGAGTACATGGCTGGTAGCGAATGGGTCGGTGGTGCGGGTGAAAGACCCCGATGGCCATCGCGTCGAACTGGAGGTAGTGATCGACAAGGGAAAGATCGACGACCTGCTGAAATTGGCGATCCGAACCGACCCCCCGGTCATGACCGGCTCGGTCCGCCTGAAGACGAAGTTTGACCTGCCGCCGGGTACGGCCGATGTCGACAATCGCTTGAAGCTGGCAGGAAACTTTGAAGTGTCTGGCGTGCACTTCACCAACGAAAAGTTCCAGGAGAAGGTTGATGCGATAAGTGCTCGAACCCGAGGCCGGCCGAAGCCGGCTCAGGACATTCCGGATAACGTAAACTCCGAGATGAAGGGTACATTCAATTTAACCAACGCGCTGATTTCTTTTTCACAGCTGCAGTTCCGGATTCCTGGAACCCAGTTGAATCTAACTGGCACATACAGCTTGGATGGAAACGAATTCGAGTTCCATGGCAAAGCGCGGCTGGACGCCAAACTCTCGCAAATGGTAACCGGGTGGAAATCGATCCTGTTGAAGCCGGCAGACCCATTTTTCAGCAAGAACGGCGCTGGAACTGAAGTTCCGGTCAAAGTAAGTGGCACGAAGTCAGAACCGCACTTCGGCCTCGATTTTGGGCGCAAGGATGACGCCAAGAACGACGACAATCATCGAACAGAGTTAAGGACTCCCCATAAGTAAGTCTGTCGAAGGCGTGACATCTTACTCAGAGTCAGGTTGCGCCTCTCCGGCCGGTAAGTAAGTTGGCACGCAAACCTCCTTCTATCCGGACAGCAGTAACATCCTCTTCACAACGATGCGTGAGAGAGTTCGCCAACGGCGAGAAGCGTAGCGCATGTTATCCATATCACGCCTATGGTGAATGCTGAATAGGTAGATCATAGTTTGGTACTTGCCTTCCCCGTCCGCTATCCTTAGCGCGTCCAATCTTCGGCCCAAACGAAGTCGGCCCAATGAAAACAAGGAGGCGGTATGCGAAGAAGCGACCTGATGAAAAGAGATGACCTCATGAAGGCCGATCTGCCAAGTGAGATCGTGCTACTGGGTAGTGGTGTCGCGATATTGGTGACTTTGGCGATGGTCGTGCTGGCAGCGCTTACAAGCGCGGCGACGGCATAATCGATCTGGCATCTCATGAAAAAGGGAAACTTGGCAACTCCGAGCTACCGGGCGGCAAGCGGTTCTGGCGAGCGCAGCGAGTTGACTCGCTCACGAGCATTCTGGAGAGCGCGTTTAACGTGACGAGGCGCGGTGCCTCCGGGAACATCGTGCAGCGCTAGCACCTTGGTAAGTCCGAGGCGGGAGTGGAAAGCAGCGTCAAAGCTCGAGTGGATCGCTTGCAGATCGGCGAGTGGCAGCTTTTGCAGATCGCATCCGCACTCTATTGCTAACTGCACGGCCTTGCCTACCGCTTCGTGGGCGAGGCGCGAGGGCACTCCGCGCTCGACGAGATATGCGGCTGCCGCCCACGCGTTCATGAATCCGGAACTTGCGGCCTGATTCATTTTCGCGTCGTTGAATTGGACAGTGTTCATAAATCCGGTCACGAGCGGCAACATGCCGATGACCGTGTCGGAGGCGTCGAATAACGGCTCCTGCGTTTCCTGCAGGTCTTTGTTGTAGGCGAGGGGCATGCCCTTCACCAAAGTTTGCAGAGTCGTGGCGCAACCCATGATGCGCGCCGCCTTGCCGCGCACCAGTTCCAGCAAGTCGGGATTTTTCTTCTGCGGCATGGCGCTGCTGCCGGTGGAGTAAGGCTCCGGTAACTCGACGAACCCATAGGCGGACGTGGAGAACAGAATCATTTCTTCGGCCCAGCGGCTGAGGTGCAGCGAGAGCAACGAGAGCGCGTCGACGAATTCGATGGCGAAGTCGCGGTCGCTAGTTGCATCGATGCTGTTCGCTGTCGGAGCATCGAACCCCAGCTCCGCCGCCATCGCCTGACGACTGAGTGTAAGCGTGGCTCCGGCTACGGCACCCGATCCCAGCGGACAAAGGTTAGCGCGTTTGCGGCAGTCGGCTAGGCGAGCAGCGTCGCGGAGAAACATTTCGATATAAGCCAGCAACCAATGCGCGACTAAGACGGGTTCTGCCGGCTGCAGGTGCGTGTATGCCGGCATGGCGGCGCCCGCAGCCTCGGCGCGCGTGAGAATCGCGTCGATCCAATCGGCAATCGAGTTTTGCAGAGTGTCGATGCTTTGCCGCACGAAGAGGCGGAGGTCGGTCGCAATCTGTTCATTCCGGCTGCGGCCGGTGTGCAGCTTGTAGCCAGTGGGGCCGATCAGCGCGGCGAGTTGCTTTTCGACGAAGTGGTGGACGTCTTCGGCTTCTGGATCGTCCAGAAACTCCGGCGAGGAGTCGGTGCGGCGGGCGATTTCCGCAAGGGCTTTCACGATCTCGGAAAGCTCTTCAGAGGACAGCACACCCGCGTGTTCAAGCGCGTTGGCGTGGGCGCGGCTGGCGGCGAGTTCGAAGGGCAGCAGTCGCTGGTCGTAGGGGAACGACCGCTGCCACTTTTCAAATTCGGGGTCAAGCGGCTGGCGGAAGCGTCCCGACCACATCTTCATTGCGGAACCTCTAGCAGACGGAGAGAATCAGGTTTCGTATCAGGGCATCGCTTTAGCGATGCCGTAACTTCTTCAAATCAGACTCCCCTTAGGGGCTTGGTCTCGCCCGTTCGCATCCGAAAACCAGCGCCTAAAGGCGGAGTCATTTCAAGAGATGGTTGCGCCATGCCTGAAGGCGTGGCCTGATACGAACCTCACTTTGACAATTCATGTAACGTGCCCTCGGCCTTGCGACCCTGCTGCATCTGGGCGCGGCAACGCGAGGGCAATCCCAGGATTCGGATGAAGCCCTCGGCGTCTTTCTGATCGTAACTTGCGCCCATGGTGAATGAAGAGAGGTCGGTGCGGTAGAGCGAGTGATCGGACTTGCGGCTCACGATGTTGACGTTGCCTTTGTAGAGCGACAGCGTGACCGAGCCGGTCAGATTCTGTTGGGTGGTTTCGACGAAGGCGTCCAGCGCTTCGCGCAGCGGCGTAAACCAGAGGCCGAAGTAAACGAGTTCGGCATACTTGAGCGCGACATGCTGCTTGAAATGCAGCAGGTCGCGGTCGAGGCACAAGGCTTCGAGTTCGCCGTGAGCGGCGAGCAGCAGCGTGCCTCCCGGAGTTTCATAGCAGCCGCGCGACTTGATGCCGACGAAGCGGTTCTCGACCAGGTCGACGCGTCCGACTGCATTTCGTCCTCCGATTTCGTTCAGCAGTTCGACCAGCGATACAGGATCGAGAGCCTGGCCACCCACCGAGACGGGCGCGCCGTTTTCGAAACCAATTTCGACCTTCTCTTCTTTGTCGGGAGCCTCTTGCGGCGACTTTGTCATCTGCCATGTACTGGCGAACGGCGCGTTGCCGGCGTCTTCGAGTTCTCCGCCCTCGTGGCTCAGGTGCCATATATTGCGATCGCGGCTGTGGATCTTTCCGCGGCTCGCACTCACGGGAATACCGCGCTTTTCGGCATAGTCGAGGCAATCTTCGCGCGACTTGAGATCCCACTCGCGCCACGGCGCCACCACTTTCAGTTCGGGAGCAAGCGCCTGGTAAGCCATCTCGAAGCGGACTTGGTCGTTGCCTTTGCCCGTGCATCCGTGGCTTACGGCCGAAGCTCCTTCCCGCAGTGCGACTTCGACCTGATGTTTTGCGATCCCCGGGCGCGCGAGCGATGTCCCCAGAAGATATTTATTCTCGTAAACCGCGCCCGCTTTTAGCGTCGGCCAGACGTAGCCGGTCAGGAACTCTTCGCGCAGATCCTCAACCACCACCTTGCTCGCTCCGGTCTTATACGCTTTATTAACCACGGCCTCGACGTCATCTCCCTGGCCCACGTCGGCGACCATGGCGATCACTTCGTAGGCATAGTTTTCCTTGAGCCAGGGAATGATGATGGAAGTATCCAGCCCGCCGGAGTAGGCAAGAACAATCTTCTCTGGCGTCACATTGGTAGACGTGGTTTTAGACACGTTGTTAGGCGTGGGCATGCGCGCTCCTCGCCGAGAATCTGCCCACGCCGCCGCCCAACAGCCATACCAGAATAGCTTTCTGAATGTGCAGACGGTTTTCCGCCTGGTCGAAGACGACCGAGTTTACTGAGTCGATAACCTGGTCGGTGACTTCCTGTCCGCGATGCGCGGGCAGACAATGCATGAATAACGCATTGGGCTTGGCGACTTGCATGAGGGCGGCGTTCACCTGGTATGGGGTGAAGATGGCGGCGCGTTCTTCGGATTCATGCTCGTGTCCCATGCTGGCCCACGCATCAGTATAAACGGCATCGGCCCCGGCAACGGCTTTGCGCGGGTCGGTCAGGAAGCGGAGGGAAGCTTTGGTCTCGTCCGCAATCGCCTTCGCCATGGTGACGATGACGGGATTGAGCCCGTAGCGCTCCGGAGTGGCAATCGAAACTTTCGCGCCCACCGAAGCGCCGGCCAGCAGAAGCGAGTGCGCCATGTTGTTGCCGTCGCCAACATAGGCGAAATGAAGTTTCTTGAGATCGCCAAAATGCTCTTGCAAGGTGAAGAAGTCGGCAAGCGCCTGGCAGGGATGTTCGAGTTCGCTGAGCGCGTTGATGACCGGAACGCTGGCGTAGGTGGCCATCTCTTCGACCTCCGCATGGCTGAATGTGCGCAGCACGATGAGGTCAATCCAGCGCTCGAGGTTGTGAGCGATGTCGTACAACGATTCACGAGCGTTGAGGCGGCTGGCCGTCTGGTCGACGAAAAATGTGCTCCCGCCGAGGCTGTCCATGCCGGCTTCGAACGTGAGGCGGGTGCGCAGCGATGGCTTCTCGAAGAACATCACCATCTGCTTACCGGCCAGAATGCCGCGGAAATCCGCAGGCCGCTGCTTGAGCATGGAAGTCAGATTGAAGAGCGTGAGAATCTCGCCGGGCGCGAGGTCGTGAATGGAGACGAGATCGCGCGGAGCGACCGGCTCCGGCATCAGGCTCGGCGGGTGTGTCTTCATCTTCATTGTGGGTGTGGCCATCTTCGTCCGATCCATCTTCGTTAGGTCCATCAGTACCATGGGATTGGTTCTCATTTGCGTTTTGCAACACTCCATTCCCGGAATCCGGTTCGTATCAGGGCATCGCTTTAGCGATGCCATATATCGCGAAATCACACGCCCCTTTAGGGGCCGGTTCTACGACAGCTCTCGAATGCGTCGAGTGAGCGCTTGCGCTTGCTTTTTGTCGGTAGCGATGACCAGCACGGTGTCGTCGCCGGCAATTGTTCCGACTACCTCCGTCCAGCGCGACGCATCGAGCGCGGCTGCAACCGGCTGCGCGCTGCCCACCGTTGTTTTCACCACCAGCAAGTTCTGCGCCTGCTGAATTTCGACTACAAACTGACGCGCAAGATGCATCACCGAGGGCAATACCCCCTCCGCGCCGGAGCTCTCGTCCGCCCGGCGATAGCCCTCGGGGCCTTTGACGAGTTTCAGTTCGTGGATATCGCGCGAGAGCGTGGCTTGCCCGACCTCGATGCCTTTCCGCTCCAGACGCTGCTGGAGGGAGTCCTGGCTTTCGACAGGACCTTCGTCGAGCAGGTCGAGAATTGCTTTGTGGCGCGCGGTCTTGGCCATGAATAAAAATGCAGCTCAATGCATAAGTATCCATGGGGCGGCGGGGGCATGTCAAGCGGGAAATCGAAGAGCCAACCGCAGGGAGGCCCCGCTACTGTGTCTCCCGGTGGTTATGACTTGTTACTGGGTCGCGTCAGCCGGAATCTGGAAGTCCACCCCACGGTCCTCGTTGGCTTTTTGGGTGGCAGCGAGGTCGAGGTCGGCGAGTAGGATCTTATGGGTGCGGTCAGCGGCGAAGTCAAAGAGTGTATCGCCTACGACCGCGTAGTTGAAAACCTCGGCGCGACGACCGTCTCTGAAAACGAGCACCGTCGGAGGCTGAGCGGCCACGGGCTTTTGTGCCTGGCCGACAGCGTCCGGATTCGCCACCGGATGGCGGTTTCCAGCGCGTTTACCGAGAGAATACGGGTTCAGGGGGCCAGCACCGTGGGCGTAGTCGGTGTCGGGCGGGTCAAGGTCGGGCGAATCATTGTCGGGTGAGTCATTGTCGGACTCCTCGGCGTCGGGAACCGCGTATGGAATATAGACCGGTTCGCTGATGGCGAAGAAGTTGTGATCTCCATCCTTATGACCCTTATCGCCGTCCTTGTCCTTATCCTTGCGGTGGTGCCGCTGCCCGGAGAAGAGCGGCGGATTCGGGTTCACGGGCAGGAAGAAATTAGCACAGCAGTCCCCAAATATTGGCCGACTGTTGCCGTAACCGCTTGACCCAAGGGAGGTTACGCTGGAGCGAACACCGTTAGTGAAGTTCCCGCCGAAACCAAGTGAAGTGACCGAGGCAGGCACACCGTTGGGTTGAGCCTGAACCGGCAACCAAGCCGCGGCGGAAAACGCCAATGACAAGGATAATGAATGCAGGAAACGGGATCGCATACCTGCCAGCATGGAAAACCTCGCCCCCCGCTTAGGGTACACCCTGTTGGGGGGCCTAGCTTATTAGAAGTTGCCGCCGGTCCGAAAGTTGCGCGAAAAATTCGAAGTGGCCCAAGAATCTAGCCGGTTATGCTGCGGTGAGCGCCACGCGAGATGTCAGCCGGCGCAGTTCGAGCATCCGGTGCCGTACATAGCCGTCCTCTGTCAAATGCGCCGAAGCCCTGGGTTTACGGCTGCCGGCCACCATCTGATCGAGCGGGCGGCGATGGGGGAATTGTGGGTCGAGGTCACGGCAGAATTCACAAGGCCGGCCGGAGCGTGTGTCAAAGCGATTGGTGACGGCTGCGTCGATGTGTTCCACGAAGAGCTGGCTCCTGGAGAAGGATTAACAAATTCGCCTGGTTTGGATGCAGATAGTTCGTGAGGCGGAGTCACAACCCTCTGCCTCGGCTGGTTTATCGCGACTGTCGCGACGCCGCATTTGTACTACATAGGGAGAGCCCTGACAAGCCCCCCGTGGCGACCGCAATTTCCGCACCCCTCGGAACCGTTAACGCAAAAAATCGAGATTCCCGACATCATTAGGGGGTGCGACATGAGGCGGGGATTTCTGGCATGATAAAGCCGCTTTCTATTCCGGATTCTGGATCGTTTTGGAGATTCGTGTGAATCGCACTGATGCCCATCCGACCACCGTGTTCCTTTTCGATGTAGACAATACGCTGCTCGATAACGATCGCGTGTCCTCCGATCTGAAGCGGCACCTGATTAACAAGGTGGGCGAATCGAGCGCCGGACGCTATTGGGAAATTTTCGAGCAGTTGCGCGCCGAACTCGGATACGCGGACTATCTGGGCGCGCTGCAGCGATATCGCATTGAGCGGCCCCGCGATCCGAAGCTGCTGGCCGTCTCGCATTTCATGATCAATTATCCCTTTGCCAACCGGCTGTTTCCGGAATCGCTGGATGCGGTGGCGCATGCGCAGAGCGTGGGACGGGCGGCGATCCTGAGCGATGGCGACGTGGTTTTTCAGCCACGCAAGATCGACCGCTCGGGTCTGTATGAGATTTTCGAAGGCAACGTCCTGATCTACATCCACAAGGAACTGGAACTCGACGATGTGGAGTCAAAGTATCCGGCAACGCATTACGTGATGGTGGACGACAAGGTGCGGATTCTGGCAGCAATCAAGAAGTACTGGGGCGTGCGGGTGACGACCGTTTTTCCGCGCCAGGGCCACTACGCTCTGGATACGGCACAGGTGGCGAAATATCCCGTGCCGGATATCACGCTGCAGCGGATTGGAGAGTTGCAGAAGTATTCGTTGGAGCAGATTTTGGCAGCAGGGGGAAAGTAAGCCTACTCGCTGCCTTCTTCTTCCGCAGACGCGCCGTGCCGGACCAGGTCTTCCAGCTCTCGGTTCAGACTGGCGCGGCTGGCGGCTGGCAAGTCCAAAAAGCGGAAGGGCTGCAGGCATCCCTGAGTGGCCCACATGGGAAACAACATTTTTGCGGGACAGCGGATGCTGGTGCAGCCGAGGTGAAACAGGACTGTCGCTGAGATGCCCTCGTCGAGCGGGAGTTTGAGCGCGACCAGCCCGCCGTTGACCGAAAGCTGATTCATGCGGGCGCGAATCTGACGCCCGTTTTCGAGCAGCACCAGGGCGAGGATCGACCCTCCTAGCTTGACGCGCGAGCCCCGGTGCTCTTTCTGCATGGTGATGGTAGAGGGCATTCTCCCCCAATTTTGCATTACGCAGGGGCAACGCGGCAGGTTACGAAAGTCAGTCTTTCAGGTCTGGGCAGGTCCGGGGTCGTATATTGCGGAGCTTGCCCCCTGCGGGCGGGGTTGTGCTGGTGTAATGGCGGACCAATATCCCGGCGTGGCCTGCGGGCTCTCCCCATTCATTGACGGGGGGGAGCCCCGTCACCACACGTGCTAGAATCGTTACTGTGACGCCCCGAACCGATGCTTCCTGACATCGACAAATTGTTGGAGCTGCAGATGGCGGACAGAGAAATCCGCAAACTGCAGGAGGAAGTCGCGGCGCTGCCGAAACGGGTGGCGGTGATCGAGCAAAGGCTGGCAGGGACAAAGGCGCACCTGGAAAAGGTGCGGACTGCAGCCAAGGGTGACGAGGCCAACCGCAAGAAGTTCGAAGCTGCTATTAAAGATCTGCAAGGCAAGATTTCCAAGTATCGCGACCAGTCTCTCGACGTCAAAACCAACGAACAATATAAAGCGCTGCTGCACGAGATCGAGTTTGCCGAGCAGGAGATTCGACTGAACGAAGACCGCATCCTGGAGGTGATGGTCAACGTCGACGCGCGCGAAAAAGAAGTAAAGGTAGCGGAAGCCGAGCTCAAAGCGGAAACGACGGAGATCGAAAAAGAAAAGGAAGACGCACGAAGGGTGACCGCCGAAGATTTGAAGAAGCTCTCCGAGTGGAACACCAAGCGCGACGCGCTGCGCCAGGGGATTTCCGAAGATATTCTTCGCCATTATGAACGTGTGGCCAAGTTTCGCGGCACTGGCTTGGCGGAGGTCCGCGACCAGAAGTGCATGGGCTGCCAGGTGATGTTGCGGCCGCAGACCTACAACGAAGTGCGCAAAGGCGAGAAGGTGATGGTCTGCGAGTCGTGCTCGAGAGTTTATTACTTCAATCCCGCTAACGAAGTGAAACCGGAGCAGGAAGTTGTGACCGTTACCGGAAGAAAGCGGGCCCGTCCCAAGGCGGACGCGCCGCAAGCGTGGTTCTATCGTCCCGATTACTCCGAGGAAGGCGAAGTGCTGCTGGTGTTCACCAATAACGGCGGGAATTCGACGCGGCGCATCTACGAAATGCACACCGGACGCCAGTTCGGCGATGTACTGGTGCGGGAAGGGAACTACCGGCAGGCATTTCCCGAGGACCTCACCGAGGCCGCCCTTCGCCTCAATGGGCATTGGGAAGAAAAGGAAATCGACGAATGGGGCTCTGAGATTCCCTCGGACGTTCTCGATCTTCTGCAGAAAGATCTGCTGGCGATTCGGCGCGAGCACCGAGCTACTCACAAGGGCCATTCCTCCTCCGCGGCGGAACATACCGCTGCCCGCTAAGCTCCAATGGTATCGATTGACTCGATTGAATCGATCCGTCGGGACGGGGCGGAGCCCCGTCACCACACAACCACTCACACAATCTTCCCGCGTCTTAGACTGATTTTCTGCCTGTTGCTGGCTTTGGCTACAATTGCTCTTTATAACCCGGTCACCCGGGATCCGTTTGTCAATTTGGACGACGTTGTTTACGTTACCGACAATCCCCAGATTCGTGCCGGACTTACGTGGAACACCGTCGTTTGGGCTTTTCACACTTCGGAAGCTGCCAACTGGCACCCGATCACATGGCTCTCGCATGCGCTTGATTGCCAGATTTTCGGCTTGAACCCGGAGGGCCCTCATACCGTCAACATCCTTCTCCATGCGGCCAACGTGGTACTTCTGTTCCTGATTCTGGAGAGTACTACGGGGCTGGCTTGGCGCAGTCTTGCCGTGGCTGCGCTCTTCGCCTTGCATCCCATTAATGTTGAGTCGGTGGCTTGGATCGCGGAGCGCAAAAACGTTCTCAGCATGTTCTTCTTTTTGGTCGCGCTGGCCGCTTATGGCTGGTATGCGCGGCGGCCCAGCGTCGGGCGATACCTGGCGGTCACGGCTGCCTACGTCTTAGGCCTGATGACCAAGCCGCAGGTGATTACTGTTCCATTTGCTCTCCTGCTGCTGGATTACTGGCCGCTGTGCCGTTTGGGGCGATCGTCTTTCGGGAAGTTGGTTTGGGAGAAAGTTCCCTGGTTTGCGCTATCGGCCGCGAGCGCGGTCATCACCATGAAGGTACAGGCGGATGCAACCCAGCTGAAGCTTTCGCCCTGGATACACCTGGGGAATGCGGCGATCTCTTATGTCAAGTATCTCGAAAAGGCCGTCTGGCCGGTCAATCTGGCGCCTGTTTATCCACATCCCGAGCTTGCGATGAGTGTTGGGGCTGCGGCTTTGTCCGCATTCGTAATTGTTGCCCTCACGATTCTGGCGGTGATTTTTCGGCCGCGTCGCCCTTTTTTTGTGGGGTGGTTCTGGTTCCTGGGAACGCTGGTCCCGATGATTGGACTGGTTCAGGTCGGTGTTCAGGCGATGGCAGACCGCTACGCTTACATCCCGCTGCTGGGGATTTTTGTAGTCGTTTGCTGGAGTGCGGCGGATTTGATCAACGTCTGGCATGTGCCCGCGGCGGTCTCGGCGGTCGGCGCGGCGGCCATCCTGATAACGATGGGATTCGCGCTGCATCGCCAGGTGAGTTTCTGGAGGGACAACGTCACTCTCTGGACACACACTCTGGCAGTTACCGAGGGAAACTACATTGCCGAAGATAGCCTGGCGACTGCGTTGATTGGCCAGGGCAGGATGGAGGAAGCCCTGCCGCACCTGCAGCGGGCACGATTCCTGCGAGCCGACGACCCGCTGGCGACGCTCAATATCGCGAGTTACGAGCAGGTTCACGGCAACTACCAAACCGCGCTCGAGGGGTATGCGCGAGTGCCTCGATTCACAAAGATTCCTTACCTGGTGGCGATGGCGCGAGTCAACAGCGGGTATGCTCATTACTCGTTGAAACAATATGACAGCGCGAAACAAGACTTCGAAGCAACACTGAACGAGCAGCCCGCTAACTCGATGGCCTATCGCGGGCTTGGCTTGGTCGCGCAAAGAATGGGGGATATTCCCCAAGCTGCGAAGGATTACGAACGGGCGGTTAAGCTTCAGCCAACGCCGGTCGGTTATCTGCTTCTGGCCCAGGCTCTCGATTTTGGCGGGCAGCTAGACGCGGCTCGTGCAGCGCGATCCCGGGCGGCGCGTATGACTCCCGACCTCGCGGGGGACATCGCTACCGTGAAGCAATTGCTGGCGGACTAATGGCGTCCAGCCCCGTCACCACACATGCTTGTGCACCGCGCTTATGCAACATGCTTATGCACCACGTCCTGTACTGGCGCTGGAGGGGAGGGTTAGGTTCAATAAAATCAGGTCTAATAAAACCTATGGATTCGACGGAGCCGAATCGGGATCAGCCTGCGGCTGACCCTCGCCTTTTCCAGTCGTCAAATATCTTCCAATCTCCGAAAAAACGGAGATTGATCGATTCCCTTCTGCTTGCTCTGGCAACGATTGCACTCTACAGTCCGGTTACCCGCGCTCCTTTTCTCAATTACGACGACGCTGTACACGTCACCGACAATCTCCATGTTCGTTCCGGACTCACTTGGAACACGGTGGTTTGGGCTTTTCAGTCCTCGGAAGCCTCGGACTGGCATCCGATTACCTGGCTGTCGCATGCTCTCGATTGCCAGCTGTTTGGCTTGGATCCAGCGGGGCCTCATACCATCAACGTGCTGCTCCATGCGGCCAATGCCGTACTCCTGTTCTTAATTCTCGAGAGTGCTACGGGCCTGGCTTGGCGCAGCCTCGTGGTCGCCGCGCTCTTCGCTCTGCATTCCCTCAATGTCGAGTCGGTCGCCTGGATTTCGGAACGCAAGAACGTCCTCAGTATGTTCTTCTTTCTGCTTGCATTGGCGGCCTATGGCTGGTATGTGCGCCGGCCCAGCGTTGGACGCTACCTGGCAGCGACCATTGCCTATGCTTTCGGACTGATGACCAAGGCGCAGGTGATTACGTTTCCGTTTGCTCTTCTGCTGCTGGACTACTGGCCTCTGTGTCGTCTGGGGGAAAGTCTGGGGCAATTGGGTGGAGTGGGAGACGAAGCGGCAATCACACCCGTCCGCGGTCCCACTTTCTGGAAGTTGGTATGGGAGAAGGTGCCATGGTTTGCGCTGTCGGCGGTGAGCGCGATCATTACGATGAGGGTAGAGGCGAACGCAACCCAGACGAAGCTTCCGCTCTGGATACACCTCGCGAACGCGGCGATCTCCTACGTTAAATATCTGGAAAAAGCCTTCTGGCCAGTGAATCTGGCGGTCGTGTATCCGCACCCCGGGTCTTCGATCAACATCGCCGCGGCCGTACTGTCTGCATGTGCAATTCTCGTCCTTACGATTCTGGCGGTGATCTTTCGCGCGCGCCGTCCTTCCTTTGTGGGATGGTTCTGGTTTCTGGGAACGTTGGTGCCAATGATCGGACTGGTTCAGATTAGTGTTCACGCCATGGCCGATCGGTACGCCTATATCCCGCTGCTCGGAATTTTCGTGATCGTTTGCTGGGGTGCGGCGGATCTGACGGAAAGGTGGCACGTTCCAACCGCGGTGGCGGCGGTTGCCACTATGGCCATTCTGCTGGTGCTGGCAATTGCGCTGCATCGACAGGTCGGTTTTTGGAGCGACAATGTCACCCTTTGGACCCACACTCTGGACATCACCGAGGGAAACTACACTGCCGAGGATAATCTGGGGACCGCATTGATCGCGCAGGGCAGGATCGAAGAGGCCATGCCGCACTTGCAGCGGGCACGGTCCTTGCGGCCCGACGACGCGCTGGCCGCGCTCAATATCGCAACCTATGAGCAGATGCGCGGCGACTACCAGGCCGCTCTCGAGGACTATGCCAGAGTCATGCGATTCACCAAGGAGCCTTCTTTTTTGGAGAATGCCCGCGTCAATAGCGGCTATGCGCATTACTCGCTGAAACAATATGACAACGCTAAGCGGGACTTTGAAGCGGGTGTTAGGCAACAGCCTTGGAATTCTCCGGCCTATCGCGGGCTGGGTCTGGTGGCGCAACGGGCGGGTGACATCGCGCTGGCGGTCACGAATTACGAACGCTCGGTTGAGTTTCAGCCTTCGCCAGTTGGTTATCTGCTTCTTGCCCAGGCGCTGGATCTCTCCGGACGGGCAGACGCGGCGCGCGCAGCGCAGGCCCAAGCCGCGCGAATGACGCCAGATCTTAGCGACGATGTCGCGACTGTGAAGCAGTTACTGGGAAACTAGGCGCCGCTCTTATTTGTACGGATTCGGAAACCGCAGCACTTTCTCCAGATTCTTCCCGCGGATGGCGCCAAAGGTGTGATACGCCAGTCCCCAGGAATCGATCGTAGACATATCGGGGAAGATGCAGGCCTCAAGCACGGTATCGACCGGATCCGACTTCTGCACCCACCCGCCGCCGTTGAAGTTGATTCCGCCGAACAAGTCGCTGCCGCCAAGCTGGGAGCAGTAGCAGGACGCCGGATTGCCATTGCAATTGCCGTTATATGGAACTTTCGCGTAATAGGCCAGCGCTGCCAGGGTCGGGGTAGTGCTGTAGAGAGTCGAAAGCAGCACATGAATCCGCGATCCATCTTTCTTCAATGTGAACTTGCAAAACTGGCGAGAGCCGGAAAGACGCAGCCAGTTCTGTTCGTTGTCATTCGTGTTGAAGTAAGGTTCGCGGACGTCGACTTCGCCGCCATGCCCGATGCAATACTTCTCGGCTCTGCCTAAATTGGCCTTGCTTAAATCGGTGCCATCGTCCTGCTTCGCATTGTTAGGACTGCCGGTTTGCGCGGTGCTGGTGGTGGGAAGAAAAACGCCAACGAACGCGGTACAAACCACCATCAAGAGTGCAACGAGCGGACGCTTCACGGGACCTCCTGGAAAAAGGGGATCGATTTTGTGCCGATACCTTGGCTATCCCTTTGCAGGCGGAAGGTTAACACAAGAATGCGATACTTCTTGTTCATTTGCGCCGCGCGGCCAAGAGTCTCCTCACTGCCAGGCGGGGCAAGCCCGGTCTCTACGGATAATCGCACACGAATCATCGGACACGAATCATCGAGCTTGGATTCGGCGGCACATCCAATCGCAGATACCAAAGCCTGATTCTGCGGTAAGATTGGCGGCACGAGGTGATTGATGGCTACCCAAGACACGGTTTCCCAGGAAGACCACTTCAGCGTTCCTTCCGCAACGCGTCGTTCGTTTCTAAGTCTTTCTGCCGCCGCATCGGCCGCGCTCGCGTTGCGCATCGTCACCGAACCGATGCTGGCCCACGCAGGCCGCCAAGCTTTTCCGAAAGATGGAGTCAGGATCGATGCCAACGAAAACCCGCTCGGGCCGTGTGCTTCGGCGCGCGAGGCCGCAGCCGCCATCATCCCGCAGGGCGGACGCTATTCCGACTGGCTCACGGACGATCTGGTTAAGATGCTGGCAGAAATGGAGGGCCTCAAGGCAGAGCAAGTTCGCGTGTATGCCGGATCGAGCGAGCCTCTGCATCACACAGTCGCTGCGTTCGCTTCGCCGCAGCGCAGCTACGTCACCGCCGATCCCGGATACGAGGCTGGAATGTTCGCCGCTACAGCCATCGGCGCGAAGGTGGTGAAAGTCCCGCTGACAAAAAGCTACGCCCACGATGTGAAGGCGATGCTGGCCGCCGCGCCCGACGCGGGCGTGTTCTACGTCTGTAGCCCAAACAATCCCACCGGCACTCTGACCAGTCATGCCGATATCGAATATCTGCTTGACAACAAACCTAGAGGCTCGGTCGTGCTGGTTGACGAAGCTTACATCCATTTTTGCGATGCACCCTCGGTGATGGATCTGGTGAAAGCGGGCCAGGACGTAATCCTGTTGCGCACCTTCTCGAAGATTTATGGCATGGCGGGACTGCGCTGCGGAGCCGTATTCGCCCGCCCCGACGTGCTGGAGAAAATCGAAAACTATGGCGGCGGGAATTTCATGCCGATCACTGCGCTCGTCGCCGCCACCGCCAGCCTGAAAGACGCGCAACTTGTCCCGGAGCGCAAGCGCATCAACGCCCGCATCCGGGGCGAGGTTTTCGCCTGGCTCGACCGCAACGGATACTCCTACATTCCATCCGAAACGAACTTCTTCATGCTCGACACGAAACGCCCGGCTAAACCCGCGATCGATGCCATGGCCAAGCAAAATGTATTCATCGGACGCATCTGGCCGGTGATGCCGACCTACACGCGCATCACGATTGGCACCGCGCCCGAGATGGAGCAGTTCCAGGCAGCGTTCCAGAGAGTGATGTCCGGCGCGGTGACGACCAGCGTGGGCGCGATTCCGAGTTGGGGAGAGCTGCCGCGCAGACGGAATCGGGACGGCCTAGCGATCCGAGCCTAAATTCTCGGGCACATCCTTCTTCCCTGTAACATGAATCCATGCCGAAAAGAGCTGCCGTCTCCGCCAAGCTTGCGGAGCCTTCCGTAAGACTCTCCAGCCGAGGAGTGGCGCGCCTGCAGGCTCGGCATCCGTGGGTCTACCGCTCCGACATCGACATCACCGGGGCCAACGACATTCCCCCGGGCTCGGTCGTTCGCGTCCACGATGTGCGCGGGAAATTTCTCGGAACCGCGCTCTACAGTTCGTCCTCGCAGATTGCGATTCGCATGATCTCGCACGGCTCGGTCGCCGATCTGCCCGCCCTGGTCGCGGAGCGCATTCGTGCCGCGGTCGCCTACCGCAAGGAGAACGACCTCGTCTCCGATACCGACGCCTGCCGCATCGTCTTCAGCGAGGCTGATTTCCTGCCGGGCCTCATCGTCGATCGCTATAGAGACGTGGTCACGGTACAGATCCTGACTCAAGCTATGGACGCCGCGCCCGTGCGCGAAGCCATCGTCAAAACGCTGAGAGAAGAACTGCAGCCGGCGGGAATCGTGGAACGGGTCGAGGCCCGCATTCGAGAGCTGGAGCAATTGCCGCCGCGGGCTTCGGGACTGCTTTGGGGAGACAAGACTTCAACCGAAGTGACCATGAACGGCGTTCGCTTTCACTACGACGGCCTCGAAGGCCAGAAGACCGGAGCGTTCCTCGATCAGCGCGAGAATTACGCCGCTGCGGCGCGGTATGCTCATGGAGAGGCCCTCGACGCGTTCTGCTACCAGGGAGGCTTTGCGCTACATCTGGCGGCAAAGTGTTCCAGCGTCACTGGGGTCGACAGCTCGCTTCCAGCGCTCGAAATGGCGGAAAAGAACGCGGCTTTAAACGGCCGCGAACTGGAGTGGATCGAAGCCAATGCCTTCGACCTCTTGAGGGATTATGCCGCTGCCAACCGCCGCTACGACACCATCGTTCTTGATCCACCAGCGTTTGCCAAGACCAAGCGCGACCTGGAAAAAGCCCTTGGCGGCTACAAGGAGCTCAATCTGCGCGCCATGAAGATGTTGGGTCCCGGCGGAATTCTGGTGACCTGCTGCTGCTCGTTCCATGTCAGCCCAGCTGACTTCCTGGGAGTGCTAGCCGCAGCGGCCCAGGACGCCCACAAATCGTTGCGCGTAATAGAGAATCGGGGAGCGGCCAAAGACCATCCAATCCTGCTGAATGTGCCGGAAACTCGCTACTTACAATGCGTTATATTGAGCGTAAGCAACTGAAAAATAATGCTAGGAGTTGACGTGGAACCCGCCATCTTTATCCGGAATCGCATCTATGACTTCGGTCTTAATCAGAACACTATCTAAAGCCTCTTCCCTTACAGTGCGGCGAAGGCGGACACTGATGAAATTGGTTTTTGCTCGGTCATTAGCAAGTAATAGTAAGTAATCTTTTTTCCTGATTAACTCTGCGCTGAATCGCTTGCAAGTCAAAACTGGAAACTAGAAAGTAGCAACTGGAGTCACTATGGCAATCCGTTGGGACAAATTCACTGTAAAAGCACAAGAGGCCGTACAACGCGCGAACGAACTCGCCTCCGAGCACGGCAATCCGGAGCTTGTTCCGGTTCATCTGCTGGCCGCGCTGGTTGAGGACCGCGAAGGCATCGTTGCGCCTGTGCTCGAAAAGATAGGTATCGGCCCGCAGGCTGTGCTTAGCGACGTCTACAAAGAAATTGAGAAGCTGCCGAAAGTTTCGGGCGGCGGCGGCGCGCAGCAGCCGGGGATGTCGTCGCAGATCAATCAGCTGTTGGAGAAGTCTTTCAAAGAAGCTGACACCTTCAAAGACGAATACGTATCGACCGAGCATATGCTGCTGGCGCTGACCAGCCTCAAGCGCGATCCCGCGCAGGAGTTGCTGGCGCGTCACGGCGCGACGCACGATGCGATCCTGAAAGCCCTCACTTCTGTTCGCGGATCGCAGCGCATTACCGACCAGAATCCGGAAGCGAAGTACCAGGCGTTGGAGCGCTATGCCCGCGACCTGACCGAGCAGGCCCGGCGCGGCAAGCTGGATCCAGTGATCGGACGCGATGAAGAAATTCGCCGCGTGGTGCAGGTGCTCTCGCGGCGCACGAAGAATAATCCGGTGCTGATCGGCGAGCCGGGCGTTGGCAAGACGGCGATTGTCGAAGGGCTGGCGCAACGCATTATCTCGGGCGACGTGCCTGAGGTGCTGAAGAACAAGCGCGTCGTGGCGCTCGATTTGGGAGCGATGCTGGCTGGCGCGAAATATCGCGGCGAATTTGAAGACCGGCTGAAGGCGGTGCTGAAAGAGATTGAGGATTCGCAAGGCCAGATCATTCTCTTCATCGATGAGTTGCACACGCTGGTTGGCGCCGGTGCAGCCGAAGGCTCGATCGACGCATCGAACATGCTCAAGCCAGCGCTCGCCCGTGGCGAACTGCGCGCTATCGGTGCCACCACGCTCAACGAATACCGAAAGTACATCGAGAAAGACGCCGCGCTTGAACGCCGCTTCCAGATTGTCTTTGTGGGCGAACCGACGGTCGAGGACACGATCGCCATCCTGCGCGGCTTGAAGGAAAAGTACGAGGTGCATCACGGCGTCCGCATCAAAGATTCGGCCATTGTCGCGGCCGCTATGCTTTCGCACCGCTATATTTCCGACCGCTACCTGCCCGACAAGGCAATCGACCTGATCGACGAGGCGGCTGCCTCGCTGCGCATCCAGATCGATTCCATGCCTACCGAGATCGATCAACTGGAGCGGCGCGCCACACAGCTAGAAATTGAGAAGCAGGCGTTGAAGAAAGAAGACGACCCAAATTCCATAGAACGTCTCGCCCAGGTCGAACGAGAACTGGCCGGCATTCGGGAACGAGCGAACGCGCTCAAGGCCAAGTGGAAGCAGGAAAAAGATCTGATCGCGAAAGCGCGCGCCCTGAAAGAAAAACTCGAGCAGCTCAAAATCGAAGAAGCGGCCGAGGAGCGCAAGGGAAATCTCGAACGCGTGGCGCAGATCCGCTATGGGCTCATTCGCCAGACCGAAGAGGAATTAAATAAAGTCACCGCGCAGATCGACAGCAAATCCGGACACCGCATGTTGAAAGAAGAAGTCGACGAAGAAGACGTTGCCCGCATTGTTTCCAAGTGGACCGGCATTCCCGTTTCCAAGATGCTCGAAGGCGAAGTCAAGAAGCTTGTCAACATGGAAGATCGTCTGCGGCAGCGCGTCATCGGACAGGACGAAGCGCTGGAACGCGTGGCCAACGCCATACGCCGTTCGCGTGCCGGGCTAAGCGATCCCAAGCGGCCGATTGGGTCGTTTATATTTCTGGGGCCAACCGGCGTCGGCAAAACCGAGCTGGCACGCGCGCTGGCTGAATTTCTTTTCGACGACGAGCGCGCCCTGATCCGCATCGACATGTCCGAATACATGGAGAAGCATGCCGTGTCGCGGCTGATCGGCGCGCCTCCGGGATACGTCGGCTACGAGGAAGGAGGACAGCTTACCGAGCAGGTGCGGCGGCATCCTTACGCGGTCGTGCTCTTCGACGAAATCGAAAAGGCGCACCCCGATGTGTTCAACATCCTGCTGCAGATCATGGATGACGGCCGCCTCACCGACGGTAAGGGCCGTAAAGTGGACTTCAAGAACACGATCATCATCATGACGTCGAATCTGGGCTCGTCATATCTGCAGTCGGAGAACATTCGCTCCGACGAGGCGTTCGAGGAGGCCTCGAAGCAGGTGCTGGAAGCGCTGCACGGGCATTTCAAACCCGAGTTTCTGAATCGCGTGGACGACATTATCATCTTCCGTCCGCTCGGCAAAGAACAACTGGTGAAGATCGTTGACCTGCGCCTGGAAGACTTGCGTCGACTGTTGGCCGACCGCAAGATTTCTTTGGAGCTGACCGATGCGGCCAAAGAGCTGCTCTTTACAGAAGGATACGATCCGAACTTTGGAGCGCGTCCGCTGAAGCGCGCTATTCAGAAACTGGTGCAGGACCCGCTGGCGATGAAGATTCTGGACGGTGAGGTGCGGCACGGCGACCACGTGATCGTGGACGCCGATAAGAAAACCGGCAAGATGACGTTCAAAGTCAGCGAACGGGTGGGGGAGAACGAGCCGGCGCGGGCGAAGAAGTAAGTTTTGTGTCTGTGTGGAGAGCCTCGCGAGCCTGCCCTGAGCGAAGTCGAAAGGTCCAGGTCCAGCGCCTGCATCGTCTGGGCGGACGAATGCGTCCGCCGCTACGTGGTTCTTGCTTTGAACTGGTCGGCGATCTCTCCGCGCGACAGATACCATGCCACTATTACGCGCACGATAATCCCCAGTCCGCCGAACGCCAGCGGTTTCGGTTGCACCATCACGGTCGCGGCCGAGACTGAAGGTACCAGCATTACGATTCCGGCGATGGCGATCAGTAAGGCTGCGTGGCGGGCGATGTTATTGAGTTTCACGAGACCCAACGCCACTCCGCCTGCGACGATGGCCATGAGCAGGAACATGTAGGGGCCCGCTAATTCGAGCCCGAATAACAGCGGCGCGCCTGCCGCCATTGAAATCGTGCCCGGACGAATCAGCATCAAGCCGCCTGCGATACCGAGATAAATTCCGCAGAGAGCAAATAGCGCGGCTATGGCTCGCACTCCGCTCGGGACCGGCTTGGCGGGGTTATCGGTCATGATTTCGCTTTCGCGAATCCAGAGTTGCTGTGGCCTTGGGCAGAACTAACCTGTGTAGGCCGTGCCCTCTTCGACAAAGCACAGTGGGTTCTTCCAAGGGTCCTCGGTATAGAAGGACCGCTCTCCCCAGGGGCGAACCACGATGCCGCCGCCCGGCGCGTCATGGACATCCTCACGCGACAGACAACGTAAAGCCTTGGCTCGCTCGAAAGCCGCTTCCAGGTCGCTTACCGTGAAGTAAAGAGCCTTGGCCGCGGGGTGCGGCTGACTGACCGGCGAGACATCGAGCACTTGCAGGGTCACGGGTCCACAATCGAAATAACATCGCGAACCGGCCTGTTTGCGCCCTTCGACGCCGAGTAGGTTTGTATAAAACGAGATCGCCGATTTGAGATCGCCGACTTCGATGTTGAGCCTGAAGAATTGCGGAACCTCATTGGACGCGGTACCCTTCGCCGCGTTCGGCTTACTCTCTTTGTCTGGTTGTTTTGCGGACATGTTTTTTCTCCTTCAATGCTTACCGTTTTTTGAAAAGTGAGCGAGCCAGTCCCTTACCAGTTCGAGCCGTTTTCGCTGAATTCGGTAAATGCGAATCCGGCCTTGCTTCTCGTGTGTGAGCAGGCCTGCCGACTCGAGGACCTGGAGGTGCCGCGTAGTGGTGGGCCACGCGCTCTCGAAAATGGCCGCGATTTCACCGGCCGTCATGGAGCCGCCGTTGAAATAAATCGTAAGCAGCACACGCCGCCTGGCGGGGTGCGCCAAGGCCGCAAATACCGACTCATACACGTCAATTCGCGGCCCCGAATTGCGTTGCGCCATGCAAGGATATTAAGCCATAAGGCTAAGTGTCTGTCAATAACTATTTAGCATAATGGCTAATTATTCCAAATGGCGCGATTTTAAGGTTGCCGTTTGCCTCCCCGAAGTTGTAAGGTACTCGCCCAAGACTCAATTCTCAGTGGGGGATGGAATGAAGCTCAGCCGTCATCTGTTTGCGTTTGTTTTTTCGCTTTCCTGCTTCATTGGGTTTTCCGTCGATGTGTGCAGGGCTCAGCAGGCCGCGCCGGGGCCGCCCGTTATTTTCATCCGCGCGGGACGACTGCTCGATGTGAGGACGGGCAAGGTGCTGACCAACGAGGTCATCGCGATCCATGGCGACAAGATCATCAAAGTGGGGCCGGAGGGTGGAAACCTTCCGGGTGACACCGTCATCGATCTGTCGAACGCCACCGTACTCCCTGGATTGATTGACGCGCACACGCACCTCACGATGACTACCAACTTCGGGTATTCGCGCCTGGGAATGTCTGTGCCGCGGGAGGCGCTGACGGGAGCGCGCAATGCCCGCGTTACTCTGGACGCGGGATTTACGACCGTCCGCAACGTGGGCGCCAGCGGCTTCAGCGACGTCGCTTTGCGCGATGCCATCAATGCGGGCGACGTGCCGGGTCCGCATATGCTGGTCAGCGGGCCGCCGCTTAGCATTACCGGCGGGCATGCGGACAATAACCTGCTGCCGTTCGAATATCACGCCACCAGCGACGGCGCGGCCGATGGCGTGGATGGCGTGCGCCACATGGTTCGGCAGGACATCAAGTATGGTGCGGATTTAATCAAGTTCATGGCCTCGGGTGGGGTGCTCTCGAAGGGAGACGATCCGCAAGCCTCGCAATACACGCAGGCGGAGATGAGAGCGATTGTCGAGGAAGCGCATCGGCTGGGGCGAAAAGTCGCGGCGCATGCGCATGGAGCGCAGGCGATCCTGTGGGCAAGCGAGGCTGGGGTCGATTCGATCGAGCATGGGTCTTATATCGACGACGCGGCCATCGCCGCAATGAAGAAGAATGGGACATATCTTGTGCCTACGCTTTACCTCGCCGACTGGTTTCTCGAAAACGCAGAGCGGATCGGCACGCCGCCCGACCTGATTGCCAAGGGACGCGAGGTGATGCCGGCCGCGCGCAAGAATGTTGCCCGCGCGTTTGCCGCGGGAGTGAAAGTGGGATTCGGCACCGATGCCGCTGTCTATCCGCATGGGCTCAACGCGCGTGAATTTGCGGTCATGGTGAAGTTGGGATTGACGCCGTTGCAGGCGATTCAGGCGGCGACTATTAACGACGCCGATTTGCTCGGCTGGTCCGACAAGGTCGGGACGATTGAGCCGGGCAAGTGGGCCGACATTGTGGCGGTGGACGGCGATCCGCTGGCCGACGTCACTACTCTTGAGCGCGTCAAGTTTGTGATGAAGGGCGGCGAGGTGGTTAAGAATCTGTACGCGAAGTGAGGTGAGACAGGGTCCGAGGTTAGAGGTCAGATTGCAGAAGTGCCGACAATCTTAGGTGGACCGGGTTGTACCTCTTCAATCTGACCTCTGACCTCTACAATAATTCCTTAGTGTCTATTCGTCTGCAGATTGATGCCACCCGCAGCTCTGCTCGCGCTGGCAAGCTCATCACTCCTCACGGAGAGGTCGAAACGCCGGTGTTCATGCCGGTTGGAACCTTGGCGTCGGTCAAGGGCGTCTCGCAGGATGTGCTTGAAGACCTCGGAGTTCAGATTCTGCTCAGCAATACCTATCATCTTTATTTGCGGCCCGGCGTTCAGACGGTTCGGCGGATGGGCGGCCTGCACCGGTTCATGTCGTGGGATCGGGCTATTCTCACGGACTCGGGCGGCTTCCAGGTCTTCAGCCTGAACGATCTGCGCAAGGTCAGCGAGGATGGCGTGGCGTTCCGCTCGCACCTGGATGGGTCGCCGCACTTTCTTGGCCCGGAAAAAGCCATGGAGATCCAGATCGGCCTGGGGGCCGATATCATCATGGCGTTTGACGAATGCACGGAGTATCCGGCCGATGCTTCGCGGGCGCGGGCTTCGATGGATCTCACTCTGCGGTGGGCCGCGCGCTGCAAGAACTATTTTGAAGCGAATAAGCACAAGGTTCCGTGGGGCAGCTATGCCCACCTAGCCCCGGACGCATTCGTCCGGGGAGGCTCGCCGAACCCCTCGTCTGCTGGCACAGAGTCTGCGGAGGCTCGCTCCGCGGGGCGGACGAATGCGTCCGCCCCTACGCGAGCGGAGCAGACGCAGGCATTGTTTGGCATTGTGCAGGGTGGAATGGATCCTGAGTTGCGCCGCGAATCTGCGGCGCGCACCATCGACATTGGTTTCCCCGGATATGCTATTGGCGGGCTTAGCGTGGGCGAGCCTCGCGAGATTACTCGCGAGATTGTCTTATCCACGCTTGAGCATCTTCCATCGGACCAGCCGCGCTATCTGATGGGGGTCGGCACTCCCGAGGAGATCGCGCAGTACGCGCAGGCGGGCGTTGACATGATGGATTGCGTGCTCCCTACCCGCGCCGCCCGCCATGGATTGCTCTTCACCTCCGAAGGCAAAGTTTCGATCAAGCAGGCCCGGTACGCGCAGGATGAGAGTGCGCTTGATCCCGCGTGCGACTGCCGGGTGTGCCAGCGTTATTCGCGGGCTTATCTGCGCCATCTTTACGCGTCGAATGAACTGCTGGCACAGGTATTGAATACGGTCCACAACCTGCAATACTACCTGGCCACTATGAGGACGGTACGCGCCTGGATTCGGGCAGGCCGCAGAACGGGCACCGCAACTACGTGATGGCGCTCCATTGACGAACGAGGCTGTAAATTCGGTGGGTTCGCCTTGACACTACGCAAACCGTCCGGCATTCTATTTATCTTGGGGATAAGGTCCGTTTCTTTCTGTGTGGTTCTCCGTTCCGGGCGACAGCGGAGCGCGCATCGCCGTTCCAGCCTGCAAGGTTGGCTTTAGTTTTCCGCCCGTAGAGACGGGGCTTGTCCCGTCGCAACTGGGCGCTGCGGAGACGCGGCAAAGCGTGTCTCTACGGGAACGTGGGCGGTTAGGCAGAGAACGTTAAGGGGCGAAAGCAGCAAATTTGTGCCGAGTTCCGCTCGGCTGGGCCCGAAACAGGGCGCTTCCGGCTGCGCGATAATCGGATATTTCGTTGCCTATTTCGTTACAGGGGATCGACTTGGCGCTGGCAATCATTCTATCTGGCATGCAAGGCGGATTGGCGTTGTGGCTGCAGATGCCCGGAGGCACAAGTCTGTTCAGCTTGGCGCCGCTGCTGTTCATCTTCGCCATTTTCTACTTTCTGCTGATTATGCCGCAGCAGCGGAAACAAAAAAAATGGCAGGCCATGCTGGGCGAATTAAAAAATGGGGACAAGATCGTAACCAGCGGCGGCCTTCGCGGGACGATCATCAGCCTGAAGGACGATGCGCTGGTGCTGCGCGTGCCGCCCGACAATCTGAAGCTCGAAATCAGCCGCGGATCGGTGGTATCGGTGACGACGGCAGAGGAAGGAAAATCATAGAATGCCGCGAGCTACGAGATACGGGCTTCGAGCAATTATTCTGAGGTTGCTTTTAGCTAGTAGATCGCAGCTCGGAGCGCTTTGGTCGTTTTCATGAATAAGAACCTTACCTGGAAGTTGGTTGTTATCTTCGGAATCCTGATGCTGTTCCTGACGGGTATTTTCGGGGCGCCGTGGCAATGGTCGGGACGCAATGCATTGGCATTGGTTACCGACCGTATTCATTTAGGCCTCGACCTGCGGGGCGGGACGCACCTGATCCTGCAGGTACAGGTCAACGACGCGGTCAACGTCGACTCCGACAACGCGATTGCGCGCCTCAAACAGGACTTCCGCACGCGCAAGATCAATTACTCCGACATCCTCAAGCCCGATTCGGTGAACCATCCAGAAACCATTGTGGCGAAGGGCGTTCCACCGGAGCAGAGCAGCGATTTCAAGAGCATCGTTGCCGACCGGCTGCCGGAGTATGACGCCACCTCGGGGCCGGACAATTCCTGGACCATTTCGATGAAGGCGCAAGCCCTCGCCGATTTGAAGAACCGCGCGGTTGCCCAGGCTATCGAGACCATCCGCAATCGCATCGACCAGCTCGGCGTTAGCGAGCCTGTGATCCAGGAGCACGGCCTCGGCCAGTATCAGATTCTTGTCCAGCTTCCGGGGGTGGACGATCCGGCGCGCGTGAAGGACATCATGCAGTCCACGGCGATGCTGGAAATCAAGCAGGTGATGGGCGGTCCTTATTCAAGTCAGGCGCAAGCGATGCAAGATCAGCCCAATGGGATGTTGCCGCCGGACACGATGCTCCTGCCCGGCACGGCTCGCGCTTCCGGCGATCAAAATGGAGCCGAGAGTTGGTACGTGGTTTCGCGAGCTTCAGCAATAACCGGGCGCGACCTGCGGGATGCGCAACCTTCCCAGGACACAAATGGCCAGCCTGCCGTCGGCTTTAGTCTGACTGGCGAGGGCGGCCGCAAATTTTTCGCATTCACCTCCGAGCATGTAAAAGACAAACTGGGCGTCATTCTTGACAACAAAGTTCAATCGGTGGCGACGATTGACGAGCCCATACACGATCAAGGCATCATCCGGGGGCGCTTCAGTCTACAGGAAGTGCAGGATCAGTCCATGATTTTGCGATCAGGCGCTCTTCCGGCCAGCATCAAGTATCTCGAAGAGCGCACGGTGGGGCCGTCGCTCGGCGCCGATTCGATTCGTTCCGGCGTACAGGCGGCCATGTATGGCATGCTCGCCGTCCTCATCTTTATGCTGGTTTACTATCGATGGGCGGGCGTGAATGCCGATATCGCCCTGATCCTGAACCTGGTCATCCTACTCGGGTTCATGGGCTACTTTGGAGCGGTGCTGACACTGCCGGGCATTGCCGGGGTGATCCTGACTGTTGGTATGGGCGTGGATTCGAACGTGCTGATTTTTGAGCGCATCCGCGAAGAACTCAGGAACGGCAAGACGCCGCCCTCGGCGGTGGAGCAGGGCTTCAGCCATGCCTGGATCACCATCGTCGATACTCACGTGACTACGATTGTCTCGGCGGCGATTCTGTTCATCTTTGGAACCGGGCCGGTCAAGGGCTTTGCGACGACGCTGGTCTTTGGCTTGCTCGCAAATCTGTTTACGGCGGTATTTGTATCGCGCGCAATTTTCGATTGGGTGCTAAGCCGGAAGCAGAGGGGCGAGGCACTGAGCATCTAGAAAACGCTGTTCGTCGTTCGCTATTCGCTTGTGGCCAAGCAAATTTCTCCGGCGAACACCGAATAGCGAGCGACGAACAGCGAACGACTGATTTCGAAGGGATCGTAAGCAGCGTGGAATTCTTTAGAGATACAAACATCGATTTCCTCGGGAAGAAGTGGTACTTCCTGACCTTTTCGCTGATCTTCAGCGTGGCCGGTATCATCTCGATGGGCCACCGGTGGGTGACTACCGGATCGCCGGTTCCGTTGGGCGTCGACTTCCGCGGGGGCACGCTGGTCACGGTAAAGTACTCGCACACGCCCGATCCCGCCGCCATCCACTCGGACCTCGAGCGGGCCGGGTTGAAGAACGCTCGCGTTCAAGCCTTCGGGCCATCCGCCAATCACGAAGTGCTCATCGCGCTCGATATTCAGGAGACCAGCGAGCAGGCTCTCGACAAGGGCAAGAACCAAATCATTCAGGCGTTGGAAAGCCATGCCATCGCGGACAAACAGGATCTCAATAACTCCAGTTCGCTGACCATCTTGAATTATCTTTTGGAGAAGGACCCACTCCATCTTGGAACCGACGCCAACGCGCGCTATACCGCCATAGCACAGGCCTCTGTTAACTATCGCGACAAAACGAAGGGCGGGGTTCTGGACTCGATTGATGAGTTGAAAAGTGTGGCCGATCCCGCCGTCGTCGCCTCGCTGCAGGACGGCTTTTTCGTCTCCGACTTTGGCATACGCAACGTCGAAATCGTCGGCCCACAAGTGGGACAGCAACTCCGTAAGCAGGCCATTCTGGCGACCCTCTATTCGCTGGCGGGGATGCTGATCTACCTCGCGCTCCGCTTCGAATGGATCTACGGAGTCGCCGCCGTTTTGACCGTGTTCCATGACACTCTGATTACGGTTGGCGTCTTCTCCCTGTTGGACCGGGAAATATCGCTGACCGTGATTGCGGCCATTCTGACCCTGATCGGATACTCCAATAACGACACCATCGTCGTCTTTGACCGCATACGGGAGAACATCAAGCTGCTGCGGCGGGACAAGCTTTCCGACATTGTCAACAAAAGTATTAATCAGACTTTAAGTCGAACCATCTTGACAGCGGGCCTGACTTTCCTTACCGTGCTTGCTCTGTTCCTTTTTGGCGGAGAGGTGCTGCATAATTTTAGCCTCGCCCTGGTCATCGGAATTTTGATTGGGACGTATTCTTCAATCGCCATTGCGGCCCCGATTCTGGTTGCCTACCAGGATTGGCGGAGCGGGCGGGGCAAGAGGCCGATTGCCATGCCGCTACGGACGGGCGGCGGCCCGGCCCAGCCGAAGGAGAAAGTTAAGGTCTGAATCCGGGCAATTTGGCGTAGAATCTTCACCTGCCCGCAGAGGCAGGGTTCGCAGGCCCCTAAGGTCCCGCCCAACAAAGGCCCCGAAGGGCGGGAGCAAAGAGGTCGCAGCCGGTGTCTAAGTTCTCGTACGGTCTGTGGTAGGAGGAGCCTATGTTTGAAGACAGTCTCATTGAGTCAGGAAACAAACTCAAGACCAAGCGTCTGTTTACGTCGGTTCTTTCCTTCATTGGGCAGTTCGCTTTGATCGGGATCCTGATCTTGATTCCACTGATCTATACCGACGCGTTGCCCAAGACGCAGTTGATGACCTTCCTGGTAGCGCCGCCGCCGCCGCCGCCGCCCCCACCGCCGCCGGCAGCGGCGCCTAAGGTGGTAAAGATCCAGAGCGAAGTGATCAACGGCCAATTGCGCACCCCCACCAAGATTCCAGAGAAAGTGCAGATGATTAAGGAAGAGGAAGCGCCGCCGGATCTGGGCGGCGGTGGTGTCCCCGGTGGTGTTCCGGGCGGCATTCCCGGAGGCTCGACAGGTGGCGTGATGGGTGGCATTCTGAGCGCCGGCCACGTCGATATCCCAAAAGTTGCGACCCCGCAACGCATCCGTGTTTCGTCCGGCGTGTCGACCGGTCTCTTGATCAAGAAAGTTCAACCGAATTATCCGCCGCTGGCCAAACAGGCCCGCATTCAGGGGCATGTCCTGCTGCAGGCGGAAATCAGCAAGGACGGCACGATACAGAACCTGCAGTTGATTAGCGGGCACCCCATGCTGGCGCCGGCTGCCATCGAAGCGGTTAAGCAATGGCGCTATAAGCCATACCTGCTCAATGGCGAACCGGTCGCGGTGGAGACCCAGGTTGATGTGATCTTCAGCTTGTCCGGAGGCTAGATCTCCGGGTCGGCCTTTCGGTTAAGTGTTTGTCCGGTTTAGAGTTAAGTCTGTGGCAGTCTAAAGCCCTCCCCCCGTCCTACCTTTTCCCAAGACGGGACCAGGTGGTTTCGACCACCTCCCGGGGGCAACTCTGCCCATTTTGGTTTTCTTGCATCAAACGATTCGGACTGATAGGCTGCGGGTTTTGATCCGCGCCAGCTTTGGAACGCCTGTTTTGTCGTGGAGACGCGGCTTGCCGCGTCTCCCGCCGAGTGAGACGGAACAAGCCCTGTTTCCACAGAAAGAGTTTAGGAAGCGTTTAGCAGCGATTTAGAAACAGTTCCGAGGAGGAAAGCAACTCATGGTATTGAACCTGGCAGCAGTCGCACTCTGTAATTTCCATCTTTTCGCCACTTGGCTTTTTCAAGACAACAGCTCGGTCGGCTGGGACCCGATTTCGCTCTGGAAGCAGATGGGTATTCTGGCGAAAGCCGTGGTCATCATTCTGTTCATCATGTCGGGGTGGTCGATCGGCGTGATGATTGACCGTTGGATGGCATTCAATGCCGCCCGCAATCAGTCCCGCTCATTCGCTCCTGCGGTTGCCGGAGCCCTGCGCGAAGGCAAGATTGACGAAGCGATCAAAGTCGCTGAACGCAACAAGAAAAGTCACTTGGCCAAGGTGGTCACCGCGGGCCTGATGGAATTCAAAGCCCACCAGGATAGCCCGGGTGAGATTCCAGGCGAGACTATTGAGGCGTCGAAGCGCGCACTGGAGCGCACCGAAGCCATCGTGCACGCCGAGCTGAAGCGCGGCTTGGGCGGTCTGGCCACAATCGGTTCGACGGCCCCCTTCGTGGGACTTTTCGGAACGGTGGTAGGCATTCTCAACGCCTTCAACGGCATTGCGAAGGAAAAGGCCACCGGATTGGCAGCGGTCGCGGGCGGCATTTCCGAAGCGCTCGTTACCACGGCAGTCGGCTTGTTCGTGGCGATTCCGGCCGTGATGATGTTTAACTATCTGACCGGCCGCGTGGAGGCGTTCGACGTGGAGATGGATAACTCGTCGAGCGAACTGATCGATTACTTCCTGAAGCGCCGGAGCATGCGCCGGTCCTAAGGACTTGGATTGCACCCATGAGTTGCTGAGATGGTGGCCGGGCGGAAACGCCCGGCTCACTATCGGGCGGGTTTGGGGCTGCATCAGGCAAGTGTACGCAGGAGACAGAATTTCATGGCATTAGCAAAACGAAACGAAGCGGCCAACGTAACCTCCGACATCAACGTCACACCGATGGTGGACGTGATGCTCGTGCTGCTCATCATCTTCATGGTGGTAACGCCCATGTTGCAGCATGGCGTCCCCGTGGACATGGCGAAGGTCAACAATCCCATCGATATGCACGACGCCGACAAGGAAGACGCGCTGCTGGTTGCGGTTACTCGCGACGACAAAGTCTTCTTCGGCACCGATGTGGTCAAGCCCGACGATCTGACCCAGAAGATCAAGGATAAGCTGGCAAACCGGACCGACAAAAGGGTCTTTCTGAAGGCCGACATGCGGGCAAAATTCGGCTGGGTGGTCGAAGTCGTCGACGATGTTCGCGCCGCTGGTGTGGACCAACTCGGGCTTTTGACGGATCAAAAGAAGTCCGGAAACATGTCCCCGCCGCCGGGCACCATACCGCCGACGCCGACACCAACCGGCGGGCAATAGCAGGCAGGATAGCGATACAGGAGATCGATTATGGCTATGGCAGTTGGCTCCAAAGGGGGCCAGAACGCGAACATGAACGTCACGCCGCTGATTGACGTGCTGCTGGTGCTGCTGATCATTTTCATGGTGATTACGCCGCTGACGCCCAAGGGTTTGGAGGCGTTGGTACCCCAGCCTCCGCCGAAGGATCAGAAACAGCAACCGCCCACACCGGATCGCACCATCGTCGTGCAGTTGATCGACCACGGCGCCGGCAATCCTCCGGGGCTTAAGATCAATCAGGACGAGGCTACCTGGGAAACTCTGCAGGGCCGCCTGGAAGATATTTTCAAAACCCGCGCCGAGAAGGTCATGTTCGTGAAGGGCGATGACAACGTACCCTTCGCCGACGTCGCCAGCGTCATTGATATCGCGCATTCGGCCGGGGTCGACAAGGTCGGCTTGATCACAGCCAAAATCGAAGCCGGGGGCTAGAGATCGAGTGATCGGGCCATCGGGTGATCGGAAAACCCTATCATCCGGTAGACTAAGACTGGCATGCTGGTCTTACTTGCAGATGGTAGTTCCGCCTCGGTTCTTTATTTCCCAACACTGCGTGGCAAGGGAGATTTATAAAGCAATGAAAACTACTCGAAGGATCCTGGTGGTGTTCGCGGCTGCAGTGGTGCTCCTCTCGAGCACCGGCTGCAACAAGCTTAAGGCACGCGACCACCTCAATAAGGGTGTGCAGGCTTACAAAAACTCCAAGTTCGAGCAGGCGATAGATCACTTCCAGCAAGCCGTAGCCCTCGACCCGTCGCTGATCAATGCTCGCCTCTATCTGGCCACTGCCTATGCTCAGCAGTACATTCCGGGCGCAGATACGCCCGAGAACAACCACAATGCCGAGCAGGCGATTGACCAGTACAAGCAAGTGCTGCAGGTCGAGCCGAAGAACATTAACAGCATCAAGGGTATCGCCTATCTCTATTTGCAGATGAAGAAGTTCGATCTGGCCAAGGAATATTACAAGAAGGCTTCCCAGGCCGATCCGAACGATCCCGAGCCGTATTACTCGGTTGCCGTCATTGACTGGACGCAGACTTATGTGCCACGTCAGGAAGAGCGCGCCAAGCTCGCCATGAAGCCCGAGGATTCCCTGCCAGCCAAGGACAAGAAAGTCTGTGCCATGTTGAAGGAGAAAAATACCCCCAATGTACAGGAAGGTATCGATAACCTGAACACGGCGCTCAAGCTTCGCCCCGACTACGACGATGCCATGGCCTACCTGAACCTGATGTACCGGGAACGCGCCGATATCCAGTGCGACGATCCGTCCGCTCGGGCCGCCGATCTGAAGACGGCCGACGAGTGGGTAGACAAGACCATGGCCACCAAGAAAGCCAAGGCCGAAAAACAGCCCGGCGGTGGGATCGTTATGGATCAGAATAAGTAAATGCCTGGGTGGGGACGGGCGTGCTGGCCCGGTCAGTTTTCCGCCAGCGTCAACCTGACTATTGAATACGGAATCAATAGGTACCAGCTTCAGTCCCGACCGGCTGCGGCTGATTATGCCGCCATATGGTCGGAGCCATCGCTTACCTTTAACCCTCGCACGGCTTTCCTTTTCGGAAACAGCACATCGCGCATCTTCATCTTCGCTTTGTGGAGCTGTGACTTCGAGTTTCCGATGGAACACTGCAACAGTCGAGCAATTTCATGATGCTGATATCCTTCAACCTCGTGCAGATCGAAAATCTGCCGGCATCCGGCGGGCAATTCCTCTACAGCCCGGCGGAGCGCAATTCGGTCAATCGCGCCGCTCAGACGGGGATCCGCTTTTCCAACGTCGCGTTTCAAAGAAGGCAAATCTGCCGACACCGGCGCATCGAGCGACACCAGTGGCGGAGACTTGCGGCGTCGCAATCTCATTAGCACCGTATTGACAGCAATCCGATAGAGCCAGGTAGAGAAGGCCGAATCGCCGCGGAACGAGCTAACGCTGCGAAATACCTGTAAGAAAGCTTCCTGGGTCAGGTCTTCGGCGTCAGCGACATCTTTCGTCATCTGCAGACAAACCGAATACACACGCTTCTTATGCAATTGGTAGAGGGCGGCAAAAGCCTCCTCATCGCCAAGCTTGGCGCGTTGAACGAGGCTGGCATCGTCATTTCGCTGGCCTTCATCCCTTTGAGGTAGCATGCTTACAAAGGGCAGGTTGGTTGCTGTCGCGGATATTACGCAAGTGGCCACTGTAGTCTCCTTCGATCAGAAACGCACGATTCGTTCTCCCGTAAGTTGCGGAGATGTATGGTACGAAGGAAAGAATAGCGAAGCGGGCGCTGCCGTCCTATCAGGATGCTCCTGTAATCAATTACGGAACTTGCTGTATTTCGAAAGTAGCTGACGGAAAAGAGCTTATTTCGTGCGGGAGCGGAGCTTTTTTGGGAAGGAGGGTTGTGATCAGGCCCTGCCGTCACTAGAGCAAAGTTTTGCAGTCGGAAGTCTTGCGGCTGCAGGAGTCGACCGCAAAACTTCCGACTGCGATTCTGTCCCTTCGTTCCGCGGGACATACCATCTTTTCGGATCGACTAAGAAAGGTGAAATCCAACTTCCACACTGATCCGAACATTGACCGGCTTTCCATCTTTCCTGGCTGGTTGGAAGCGCCATTGCTGGACGGCTTCAAGGGCCTTTGCGTCAAGTCCATTCCCCAAGCCTCGGACCACACGTATATTTGCGCGGGTCCTGTCTCGTCGACAATGAGCCAGAGAAAAGGACGCGTGGTGGGGTTTTTCGGCAGATTTTCTACTGGCTTCACCCGATTGGCAAGGTGCTGCCATACCAACCGATGATCACTGAGTCCTTGTCGCGCCACTGAAAGACCAATAAAACAACTTAGACACAGCCATCCAGCACTGCGTTTGGCTCCCGCAAAATAGATGTGGAGGGAACCATCAGTTCGAGGAGAGTTCCGGGGTCGGCATTACTAAGGCGCAGCTGTCCACCAAATTCCAGAGCGCGCTGTTTCATACCACCAATACCAATTCCCACTTTCTCGGGACGCAATTCCGCAATCCGCTCGTCGATTCCCTTGCCATCGTCGAGCACCGAAACGACGATGGACCCATCTCTTTGATGCAGGGTGATCCGTACCTTCCTAGCCTCCGAATGCCGGAACACATTGGTCAGCGCCTCTTGAACAATACGGAAGACCGCCGTCTCGACTTCCGGCGCCAGTCTGGGGAAATCGGGGGGATGGACCTCAAGGAGCGTTTCGATGCCGCTGCGCTTGGTCAGACCGTCCGCGTACCAGGTAAGCGCCGACAGCAATCCCACTTCATCGAGCAGCGGCGGGTGAAGAAGATGAGACATAGTGCGGACTTGCTGAATCGCACGGTCGATAATGCTGCTTGCCTCAACACACGCTTCTTGCGGAAGCGATGCTTCCTGCAAAAAATTCTTGTCCAATACCATCTTGGCCACGGCCAGTTCTTGTCCTAGTCCGTCGTGCAGGTCGCGGGCGATGCGGCGGCGTTCCTGATCCTGCGCCGACATGAGCCGGACGGAAAGGCGGCGCAATTCGCCGGTCCGCCGGTCCACCATTTTTTCCAGCTCAATAGCGTTGTCACGTATCGATTGTTCCAGCACCTTGCTGTCATGAATGTCGGAGCAAGTACCGTACCACTTAACAATTTTTCCCTCAGGATCGCGAATCGGGACCGCACGGGCACGGAACCAGCGGTAGTTGCCGTCTTTGGAGCGGAGACGATACTCCGCTTCGTATTGCCCCCCGGCATGGACGGACTGTACCCAACCCTCCTTGCTGCGCTCGACGTCATCAGGATGCACATAGTCCAACCAACGAACACTGTTGCCAGCGATGGCAGCGCCGGTATATTCGACAAACCGATCGCTGACATATTCGTAACACCCATCCCCATGGCTGCTGAAGATGACATCGGGTGCGGTGCTTACAATCGCGTCGAGTTCCTGATTCTTGTTTACGAGTTCGGAGTTAAGCTGCAGCAGCAGCTCGGCTTTCGCCGCTAACTCCTCGGTGCGCTCCGCTACACGGCGCTCCAGATCGCGATTCAACTCTTCGAGCTGCCTCGTCTTACGGTGTAATTCGGCGAACACCCTGACTTTCGCGCGCAAGAGTTCCTGTACGACCGGGACGGAAATGTAGTCCACTGCGCCATGCTCGTATCCCTTGAGCCGGTCGAGATCGGTCAGATGCACGGCGGAGATGAAGATAATCGCGGTCCTCTGAAAGCGTGGATGCTGGCGAATCATGGTAGCCAATTCAAAGCCATCGAGATCGGGCATGCTCACGTCCATCAGCACCACGGCAACGTCAGTCTTGAGCAGATGTTCGAGCGCATCCTTCGCGGAATTCGCTTTGATCAGGTTCTCGCCCAGTTCGGCCAGCATGACCTCATAGCTGAGCAGCTTCGCGGGCTGATCATCCACCATGAGAATATTGACCTTATCGTCTGTGCTCATTGGTTTTCTCCGCGTTCTCTCTACGCACGTCCCGAACTAAATTCCCGTTGCCACAATTTCTATCTGTGAAGCCACATACGCAGCGACGAGAGGAGTTGCTCGGTATTGACGGGCTTGGCCAGGTACTCGGACGCACCGGCTTCCAGGCACTTCTCGCGATCTCCTTTCATAGCTTTTGCGGTCAGGGCAATGATGGGCAGGCGCTGCAACGAAATATTCTGCCGAATCACGCGCATGGTTTCATAACCGTCCATCTCCGGCATCATGATGTCCATCAAGACGATCGCGACGTCCGGCGTCGATTCGAGTTTTGCGATCGCTTCGCGCCCAGTCCCCGCGGTGATCACAGTCATGCCGCGACGCTCAATTACGCTGCTAAGAGCGAAAATGTTGCGCACGTCGTCGTCGACCACCAGCACTTTCCTTCCGACCAGAGCATCGTCGGAGTGATGCAACCGGTCAAGCATTTTCTGTTTTTCCAGGGGAAGATCGGCGACGATGCGATGCAGGAACAGTGCGGTCTCGTCCAGCAATCGTTCGGGCGACTCGACTCCCTTCACCACGACACTGCGCGCCAAAGCATGCAGACGGGCATCTTCTTCCGGCGAAAGTTCCTTGCCGGTGAATACCACTACCGGCAGGTCGCGCAAGGAAGGAGTGTCGCGGAAGCGTTCCAACACTTCGAATCCCGAAATGTCGGGCAGACGCAGGTCAAGAACAACGCAGTCGAAGGACCCGTCGTTAACGGCACGGATCGCCTCTTCACCGCTGGAGGCGACCGTGACGTCGATATCGTCATAGCCCAGCAGTTCCCGGATACTAAGCTGCTCCGCAGGATTGTCTTCCACCACCAGTAAGCGCTTCCGTCGAGGAGCGGAGTACTCCTTGATTCGATTCAGTGCCGTTTCCAACCCCTCGGGCGTAGTCGGCTTGGTAACGAAAGCGAAGGCGCCGCGGGCGAGTCCATGGTGCCGGTCTTCGTCGAGGGTTAACATCTGCACCGGAATGTGCCGCGTTGCCGGGTCTTGTTTCAAGTGGTTCAGCACCGTCCAGCCCAGCATATCGGGAAGGAAGACGTCCAGTGACACCGCGGTTGGATGATACTGGCGGGCGAGCGCGAGAGCTTCGGCGCCCCGCATCGCCACCAAAACCTTGAATCCCTTGTCCCGCGAGAGATCGCATAACACGCGGGCGTAGTGCGGGTCATCCTCAACTATCAGCAGGATGGCATCGTCGGGTTGCAGATTGTCGCGGTCGTCCGGAATCTTCTCAACGATGTGTTCCGGAACAACCAATTGGACCGGCGAAACTGACGTTGGCGATCTTCGCTCCAACAGGGCAGCGCTGGCAGTTGTAGGCCCGACGTAGGTTTGCGGCAAGTAGAGGGTGAAGGTGCTTCCTCGACCCGGAGCGCTGCGCAATTGAATTTCGCCGCCTAGCAGGTTGGCCAGTTCACGGCTGATGGCCAGCCCAAGCCCGGTTCCTCCGTACTTACGGCTAGTGCCGGCGTCTGCCTGTTGAAAGGCCTCGAAGATGATTCGCTGCTTGTCAAACGGGATGCCAATGCCGGTATCCGCCACTTCAAAAGCGACCACGGTTGCGGCATTGCCCAGAATTGGGTGATCCTCGCTCCAACCGCTCTTAGCCACAGACACGGAGAGACGGACGCCTCCGAGTTCGGTGAACTTGAATGCGTTGGAAAGCAGATTTTTCAATACTTGCTGCAGACGCTTTGAGTCGGTGACGACGCTGTGAGCAAGGTTCGGATCGGTCTGCACCTCGAAGCTGAGGCGGCGATTCTCCGCTTCGTGCCGGAACGGACGTTCGACAGTGTCCAGCAGACTGGCGAAGAAGACTTCCTCGGCCTCGACCGACACCGTGCCGGATTCGATCTTCGACAAATCCAGAATGTCGGTGATCAGGTTCAGCAGGTCTGTGCCGGCGCCATGGATGGTGCGCGAGAACTCGACCTGTTTCGGCGTGAGATTGCCATCCGGGTTGTCACTGAGTTGTTGCCCCAGCACAAGGATGCTGTTGAGCGGGGTGCGCAATTCGTGCGACATGTTCGCCAGGAATTCGGATTTGTACTTCGAGGTCAAAGCCAGCTCTTTGGCCTTTTCTTCCAAGGCGCGGCGGGCTTGCTCGATTTCCTGGTTCTTGCGTTCGACTTCGACGTTCTGTTCGGCGAGTTGCTGCGCTTTTTGCGCGAGCTGCTCGTTGGTTTGCTGCAGCTCCTTTTGCTGCATTTGCAGTTCGGTGGCCAATTGCTGGGATTGCTTTAACAGGCCTTCCGTCTGCATCGTGGCCTCGATACTGTTGAGCACGATGCCGATACTGGCGGTGAGCTGCTCAAGAAATGCAAGGTGCGAAGTTGTGAAGTTACTCAGCGAGGCTAGTTCGATGACCGCTTTGACACGGTCTTCGAAAAGCACGGGCAGCACAATCACATTTCGCGGCACGGCCTCGAACAAACCTGACCGGATGGAAATCGTATTTGGCGGCAAATCGGAGATCAGCATCCGTTCCTTCTCAGCCGCGCATTGTCCCACCAGGCCCTCACCTATTTTCAAGCGCCGCAGATGTCCATCCTCGCCGTCACCGGCAAATGCCGAGAGAAGGACCATCTCCGCGGATTCTTCTGTCCCCATCTGGTAGATAACACCTTGCTGGGCGCTTACGAGAGGTGCAAGCTCTGACAGGAGCATGCGTCCCACGGTCGCCAGATCGCGCTGCCCCTGCAGCATGCCGGTAAAGCGGGCCAGGTTCGTCTTGAGCCAGTCTTGTTCGGTATTGCGATCAGTCGTCAGGCGGAGGTTGTCGATCATGGTGTTGATGTTGTCTTTCAACTCCGCCACTTCACCGCTGGCTTCCACTTGAATGGAGCGAGTAAGATCGCCCTTAGTAACTGCTGTGGCGACCTCGGCAATGGCTCGCACTTGGTTAGTCAAGTTATCGGCCAGGAGATTGACGTTGCCGGTGAGATCTTTCCACGTACCGGCAGCGCCGGGGACGTTGGCCTGTCCGCCGAGCCGGCCTTCGACGCCGACTTCGCGAGCCACAGTTGTGACCTGGTCGGCGAACGTGGCCAGCGTGTCGGTCATATTGTTGATGGTCTCTGCCAGAGCCGCGACCTCGCCCTTCGCGTTCACAGTCAGCTTCTGGGTGAGTTCGCCGTTGGCGACGGCGGTCACGACTTTCACAATGCCGCGCACCTGTTCCGTCAGGTTGGCGGCCATCACGTTCACGTTGTCGGTGAGGTCCTTCCATGTGCCTGCCACACCCGGCACTTGCGCCTGACCGCCCAATTTGCCTTCCGTACCGACCTCGCGGGCCACGCGAGTTACTTCGGCGGCGAAGGCGTTGAGCTGGTCGACCATCGTATTGATGGTGTTCTTGAGTTCGAGAATTTCGCCTTTTACGTCGACCGTGATCTTGCGCGATAAGTCGCCGCGGGCTACAGCCGTAGTCACTTCGGCGATGTTGCGCACCTGACCGGTCAAGTTTCCGGCCATGGCATTCACGGAGTCGGTAAGATCTTTCCATGTACCGGCCACGCCGGACACATTGGCCTGTCCGCCGAGACGGCCTTCGCTGCCCACTTCGCGGGCCACGCGCGTCACTTCGGCGGCGAACGAGCGTAGCTGTTCGACCATCGTGTTTAGGGTTTCCTTGAGCTGCAGGATTTCTCCGCGCACGTCCACGGTGATTTTTTTGGAGAGGTCGCCGTTCGCAATGGCCGTCGCCACTTCGGCGATGTTTCGCACCTGGCCGGTGAGGTTGCTGGCCATGAAGTTTACGTTGTCGGTGAGATCTTTCCACGTTCCGGCGACACCGGGCACTTGCGCCTGCCCGCCCAACTTTCCGTCGGTGCCAACTTCGCGGGCCACGCGCGTTACTTCGCCAGCGAAGGCGTTGAGCTGGTCGACCATCGTGTTAATGGTGTTCTTGAGCTCGAGAATTTCGCCTTTCACGTCGACCGTAATCTTGCGCGACAGGTCGCCTCGAGCCACGGCTGTGGTCACCTCGGCGATGTTGCGGACCTGGCCGGTGAGGTTGCCGGCCATCGAGTTCACCGAGTCGGTGAGATCTTTCCAGGTGCCGGCCACACCGGGCACGTTAGCTTGTCCGCCTAGACGACCTTCGGTGCCGACTTCGCGCGCCACGCGCGTTACTTCACCCGCGAATGCGTTGAGCTGATCGACCATCGTGTTGATGGTTTCTTTCAGCAACAGAATCTCACCGCTCACGTTCACGGTAATTTTTTTGGAAAGGTCCCCGCTGGCGATGGCCGTAGAGACTTCAGCGATGTTGCGGACCTGTCCGGTCAGGTTGCTGGCCATCGAGTTGACGGAGTCGGTGAGATCCTTCCACGTACCGCCGACTCCGGGGACCTGCGCCTGGCCGCCCAGTTTGCCGTCAGTACCCACTTCGCGGGCCACGCGGGTTACCTCTGATGCGAAGGAACGCAGCTGATCCACCATCGTGTTGATGGTGTCTTTGAGCTCGAGAATTTCGCCGCGCACATCGACCGTGATCTTACGCGACAAATCGCCGCGGGCGACAGCCATGGATACTTCGGCGATGTTGCGGACCTGGCCGGTCAGGTTGCTGGCCATGAAATTTACATTGTCCGTTAGATCCTTCCACGTGCCGGCTACGCCGGGCACTTGTGCCTGCCCGCCGAGTTTGCCTTCCGTACCGACCTCGCGGGCTACGCGCGTTACTTCGCCGGCGAACGCGTTGAGCTGGTCGAGCATCGTGTTGATCGTGTTCTTCAGTTCGAGAATCTCGCCTTTCACATCGACCGTGATCTTGCGCGACAAATCGCCACGGGCTACGGCCGTGGTCACCTCGGCGATGTTACGGACCTGACCAGTCAAGTTGCCGGCCATGGAGTTGACGGAGTCGGTGAGATCTTTCCACGTGCCGGCGACGCCAGGCACGTTGGCCTGTCCACCAAGACGGCCTTCGCTGCCGACTTCGCGGGCTACGCGCGTCACTTCGCCCGCGAAGCGGTTGAGCTGATCCACCATCGTGTTCAGCGTTTCTTTCAGCTGCAGAATTTCGCCGCGCACGTCCACCGTGATCTTGCGGGAGAGATCGCCATTCGCGATCGCGGTTGCCACCTCGGCGATATTTCGTACCTGGCCGGTTAGGTTGCTGGCCATGAAATTGACGTTGTCGGTCAAGTCCTTCCACGTTCCGCCGACGCCCGGCACCTGCGCCTGGCCGCCCAGCTTGCCTTCCGTACCGACTTCGCGGGCTACGCGCGTGACTTCGCCGGCGAATGCGTTGAGCTGATCGACCATGGTGTTGATGGTGTCTTTAAGTTCCAGAATTTCGCCCTTCACGTCGACCGTGATCTTGCGCGACAAATCGCCGCGGGCCACGGCCGTAGTCACCTCGGCAATGTTGCGGACCTGGGCCGTCAAGTTACCGGCCATGGCGTTCACCGAGTCGGTGAGATCTTTCCAGGTTCCGGCTACGCCCACGACGACTGCCTGGCCGCCGAGTTTGCCGTCAGTACCTACTTCACGAGCGACGCGGGTTACTTCGGAAGCAAACGATCGCAACTGGTCGACCATTGTGTTGATGGCTTCCTTAAGCTGGAGAATTTCGCCACGCACGTCGACAGTAATTTTGCGGGAGAGATCGCCGCTGGCAACGGCCGTCGCGACTTCAGCGATGTTACGCACCTGGCCAGTAAGATTGCTGGCCATCGAGTTGACGGAGTCTGTTAGATCTTTCCACGTACCGGCCACGCCGGGCACCAAAGCTTGTCCGCCCAGTTTGCCGTCAGTGCCCACCTCGCGCGCTACGCGTGTTACCTCGGCGGTGAATACGCCGAGCTGCTGAATCATGGTGTTGACTATGTTTGCAGAGCGCAGGAACTCGCCTTCGAGTGGTCGTCCATCCACGTCCAGGCGAACGGTTTGGGTCAGATTTCCCTGGGCCACGGCAGCGATCGCGCGTGTGACTTCAGCGGTCGGCCTGAGCAAGTCCTCGACCAGCGTGTTTACCGAGACTTCAATATCGCCCCACGCTCCTCGGGCCTCGTGAAAACGCGTGCGTTCGCGCGTCCTTCCTTCCTTGCCCACCACCTGCCCAACGCGCTTCAGTTCCTGCGCCATCTGTTGATTGGCAGCGACGATGGAATTGAAAGTGTCGGCAATCTTTCCCTCCAGCCCGGTCCATGCTCCGGGGAGCCGGACCGAAAAGTCGCCGTCCCGCATAGTTTGCAGGCTGGCTAGGATCACGCTCAGGTCAGCCGCAGTGGACTCAGCAGCCAGCACAGAATGCCCATTCTTCTTTTCATTCTCGCGCTCGCGCGCATCGGCCTCACCATTGGCAACGACGGTCGGCGCCTCTGTGCTGGTTCTCTTCATTGGAATGGTCTCCTGGAGCGGGGGAGAATTCGATCTGTCGATAAAACGCCTAGGTTCAGAATGCTGGCTGCCAGCGCTAGGGGGGCACAAGCGAGCCGTTTTACTTCCGCGGAGGGCAGGAGGGCTCGGGTGTTTGTGCCGAGCGTGCTGCCAACCGACACACCGCCGAAATCAGGGCTCCCCCGACGCATCTGTTTGAATACGAATAACAGGAATTACTGGCCAAATAATGGTTTTTTACATGAAAACCTTCAGAATGACTCTAGGGTCTTTACTGTAGGATGAGGGTTGGAGGCGTGTGAAGTTTCGCTATCAGGCGGCGGATTCCCGCGCCAACGTTCGGTGAAGAGGCGGAATCCTCTGGAGTGTTACCGTACAGAAGGACTATGACGAAGAAACTACGGTAACTACTGTAGCGGACCTGAGGGGGGGGCACTCTCGCTTTTACTTCTCGCTGCTTTTCGGAGTCGTTGCCTCGGGTGACGCTTCTCGACAGTTACTTCGACCTCGGCACCCCTTTTGAGACTCCACTTTTCTCCCTTTCGTCCGTCAGCGTGTTCTCGATTCGGATCTCGCGATAAAGGTCGTCTGCCCCATGGATGGCGATCTGGGCTTTCTCAGGCTCGTTCGGGATATGGGCTTGATGATCTTTTCAACCGTGCGAGGGAGTGTGCTGGGCTTTTCGCTCAAGGGACCCTCAGCAATCTAGTAGTGTAGCAGGGGCGCCATCCTGCTCGGGTGGCGCGGAAAGTTTTTTCCCCGGCCACCCTATTCTAAGACACTACATCGACCTCACGGTCACCTTTTCACTTGCTACTTACGGAGTGCAACCATCCTGATTCTTATCTGCCGATCATCCCTCGGTACCGGTCGAGGGCATGTTCATGACCGAGCGACGAAACCTGTTCGTGACATTAGCCGCTTTGTCGCGAACGGATTCGCGGATCTCGCTGCCAGAAGCAGGCGCCAGCAAAATTCCCAACCCCGCTCCGATTCCGATGCCCAGCAAAAATCCGGTCAGCGGCGAAACCCAGGACGTCTTCCCCTGCAGCGCATCGGCCGCAGCTTCGATGCGATCGGCGGCCTCCTCATATTTGCTGGCGACAGTGTCGCTCACGTCGTCAAATTTTTCGGAGACACTATTGGTCAGATCGTCGACTCGGTCCTTGATTTGATTGTTAATCGCAGCCCGGACTTTGGGCTCCGTAAATAGAAGACTCAATTTGGCGGCCAACCGCACCCAATCCTTGGTCGTGTTTTTCCCAATGTTTCGCATAATGATTCCCCTTTCTTTCTTGGATTCTTAACCTGTCACTCTAATCTTTCGCGCAGCGCCGACGGTATCGGTGGATTCCTGTAGAGCGGCAAAGCCCGACTACTGATAGCTTACATCTCCAAGGCCACGCATTTCGGAAGTTCACCTGATGCACGAACTCATCTTCCTAGGTTAGTCTTGAGACAGTGAAAGGCGGGCCGGCGATGCGGCACAGGTTTTTGCCGTTTCCCTGTCTCGGACTCGTCCGAAGCGGAACGGCGTCAGGACGAAGTCACGCATCCCGTCCGCCGAAACGCTCCAAAGACAACCCATCTCTACTAAAGACAACCCATCTCTACTTTAGACAACCCATCTCTACTAAAGACAACCCATCTCTACTTTAGACAACCCATCTCTACTTTAGACAACCCATCTCTACTTTAGACAACCCATCTCTACTTTAGACAACCCATCTCTACTTTAGACAACCCATCTCTACTTTGGAGGTTTAGACTTCGGTTCGGGCCTCGGCTGCATTCTCTGTTGCATCCGTTGCTGCTGCTGTTGGTGCCTCTGCTGCAATTGCTGCGTTTGTTGCTGGTGGCGCTGTTCTTGCTGCTGCTTTTGTGCTTCCGAAGCATTCTGCTTCGCGAGTCTCTGATCTTCCTTTTCCTGCTGCTGCGTTACTGTTTGCCGCTCTTTTTGCTGTTGCGTGTATAGTTTTTCCTGCTGCTGCTGGTACTTCTGGTCCTGCTTCGCGTTACCGGTATTTGGAGCAGCGGGCCGTTCCGCGGGCGGGAGTTCGCGAACGTGGGTTGCCGTACTGGGCCGCTCAGCATTGTTCTCGGGACGCGGAGCAGCGTTCTCGTTACGCGGAGCCGCGGCATTTCCAGCCGGCCGATTTCCGCCATGGTTGGCTGGAGGCGTGTAATGCCCTCCGGCTTCTTTAGCTTGTACGCCGTGGTTGAGATCGCCGGGCCGGGGCGTTGCTGCAATCGGGGGTTTGCCCATATTGCCCGATGCGCGCAGCTGTGGATTGGATCGCGCCGCCTGCACATGTTGGACTTGAGCCGGAACGGGCGGGACATGTCTCGCCCGTCCCGCAGCTTCCTCTTCAGGTGTCGGACGGCGGTTGATGCCGCCCTCGCCGCCGTTATAGCTGACGTGGGTGTCGTTGACGACTACTCTCTCATTGTAGACGTTGTGGATCTCGGTGACGTTCACGTTCATCACGGCACGATTGTAGAAAAAGTGGTCGTGATCCCAACGTCCGCCTACGAATCCGGTTCCAAAGTAACCGAAGCCATAGTTGATTCCGCCGTAGAAACCTACCTCGGGTCCCCAATAGCCATCGTGGAAGAAGAATCCGCCGTCACCCCACCCCCACCAGCCCGGGGTCCACAAAAAACCAACCTCTGGAGCCAGCACCCATGTGCCCGGAACCCAATAATAGTCGTCAATGTCGGGGTCGTAGTCCCAATATCCCGGGGTCCAAATATAGCCATCGCCCGGGCAGAGCGGCTGGTCATAAACAGGGATTGGGGGCGGGGCAAAGGAAACGGCTACGCCCACCGCTATTTGCGCGAACGATGCCGCCGACATGCAGACCAGGACGATCGCGAACACGAGTGTGACCCTCAATGCGAACGACAGCATACACATGGAACGGATTTGCATTTGATTCCTCGAGCCCCCTCATCCCTCGTTTACCCGGTCTTACATTGCTGCTGCGGGTTACGTGGATCGAGAGGCGAGATCGATCCATACTACATCTTCGCCTGTCCTAGTGGGCCGCTGGGCACTCTGGATGTCCGCATTGGCAGGCGATTTCGGTCAGGTTTGCGGCCTCTTTGCAGGACTGGCTGCAATACTTGTTGTCCTTCTCTGTGTGGCAGCCGCAAGCAGGATGCGCACACTTGGTTGGCGATTCACTGCTCATTATAGTATTCTCCGATTCCAAAAAATTGTTTCCAACGTTGCACTGCGGCCCCCGCTCAATGAGCGGCTCGGCCGCTGCAACCAGGAAACTAAAATGAACCAGACTACCGGCTATCTAAAGAATTCGCGACGGCGGGGCTTGAGTCTTACATAGTGCTGATTCTGATATAGCGCCGAAGATCTGAGATCGAGCGTAGGAAGATATATCCAGCGAAAATTAAGGTGGTGGCCGAAACTACGCTCGATAGAGTTGTCATCATGGAAGTTCTCCTTAAGAGCTCAAACAAAGCACTCAAACAACAATTCCTCGTACGAGTCTAGTGGGAAACAGTGCCGGTCTGCCATCCGGTAGTACGTCTAGCAGACGCCGGGGAATCCTGTAGACACTGCTAAGCGATCTGTTCAGAACGGCCGCCACCATCTTCTTCTCGCTCTTGCTCTTGGGGGCGATGGGGATCATCGATCCGCGAAGGCGTAACGAAGGGATCTGGTTCCGCGGGCAGTTGCTGCCCCCTTTCCGGATCGTTCACGGGGTCGGGCATAGTGGGCAGATGCGGCCCGCTTCCAGGGATGTTTTTGGACGGGTTCGGCATGGTCGGCAAGTCCGAGTGCGGATCGTTCTTGTTTTCGATTGACATGGGTTAATCCTTTCAAGGAGTGCAGAGTTCTGAGGTTCGTCGTGCAAGCATAAGAATATGGCGCAGCCAGAGACTGGCCTCATTTATCAGACATCCCTGCGCGACGCCATTCTAAATGTGAATTCGCAGTTCAGGCAGCCGATCGCGGGCGGGGCTTCTTGCCGGTCGGCTTTTTCGATTCGTCGCTTTCCGCCGGGACCTCCAGGTTGAGTTGCTCGGCGATCCCGTTCAGAGTTTCGTCGGCTTTCTTTTCTTCGTCGAGAGTCTGGCCCAGAAGGTTGGCGGCTTCTTTATCTCCTAATTTCGTTGCGTAGGCGCGCACGCAGCCATAGCCGGCGATCTCGTAGTGTTCGACACGCTGGGCGGCGGCAATGATTGCGGCATCCTTGATTCCTTGTTCCATGTCTTCTTCGATTACTTCGCCGCCTTCTTTGACCAGGCCTTCCATGGCCTGACACTTCTTTCCGTCGGCCTTCTCTCCCATTTGATGGCAGATGCTTTCGATTCGCAGAGCATGCTCCCTGGTTTTCTCAAGATGCTCCTCGAAAGCGGCTTTCAAGTCTTCGGAAGAAGCTGCCTTCGCCATCTTGGGCAGGGCCTTCATCAGCTGTTGTTCTGCGTTATGCAGATCCTGTAGTTGATCCAAGTATAGATCGCGCAAAGATTCAAATTTCATCGTTAAACCTCCTGAGGATTTTGGTTTTGCAAGATTGCATGAAGTATCGATCTCATGAACCATCGATCTGATGACGATCGCTTGAACTCCTACTCACTCATATCACTACTCCTGGTGCCGCCTGGACTTCCCTAAGCGACCAGGGAAGGCGAGGAGCAGGAGCCAGCTTTAGACCGATCCCTGCTCGATAGGTGGGCACAAGTGAAGAGACGCAGTTCATGAGTCGCAGCTTAGCAGTTGCGGTGTAAGAGAAAATCCCGGCGATCGTGTACTTCTTTTGCGGATTCCATGTAGCAAAACACAGGCGTTACTTCCCCTTGTCCATAAAGCCAAGTTGCGGATACGAGATGTCGTAGCCCGGACATCTCTAATCCAAATTGATGCGGCCGGACCCACTACCGCGTCCTTGAGCGCGGGCCGGGGAAAATCCAAGCGGGTGCGGGGGCAATGGGAACTTCCAGCCAGTCCGCCTCTTCAACGCCGATTCGTTACCTGACTTTTTGCCTTATGCCGCCTGAACTCAGAGTGTGGTGGGGTCAAACTACCACATGAATGATGGCGATCTAAGGTTTTGAGGGGATGGCTCAGGCATTTTTCCGCAGATAGCGTAACGATAAATCCAAATTCCGGTGCTCTGCTTGGGCACAGAAGAGGCTGAAATGAAAGCATCAAAATATGCAGTTGCTCTGTTCAGCATGACGCTGGTGTTCGCCACCATGACTTGGGCTGTAGATGACAAAGATCGATCCGATATCGAAAAGCGTATCGACAAATCCGCGACCGTTCTGTCGGAGGTGATGTCGACCCCTGACCATGCGATTCCGGACAAAATCATCGACCATGCCAACTGTATCGCGGTCATACCTTCGCTAGTGAAGATCGCGATTGGGTTTGGCGGCGAACGTGGCAAAGGAGTAGCAACCTGCCGCACCGAGCACGGATGGAGCGCTCCTCTGCCGATCGACGTTACCGGCGGAAGCTGGGGCCTTCAGCTCGGCGGCCAAGCAATAGATTTAGTCCTGGTATTCATGGGTGATCGGGGAATGGAGCACCTGATGCACGACCATTTCAAAATTGGAGGAGATGCCTCCGCCGCGGCGGGTCCGGTCGGGCGGGCCGCTGCCGCCGACACTGATGCTGCGATGAAGGACGAAATTTTGACTTATTCTCGCGCCCGCGGCCTCTTTGCCGGCATTGATCTCTCCGGGACTGTTGTCAAGCAGGACGAGGATGAAACAAGGATCCTGTTCGGCAAGATGATTAAGGCCGACGATATCCTGAGGGGTAGGATTGCCCCGCCGCCGGCTAGCGAACCTTTTCTTTCCGTACTAAGGGAAGTCTCGGATCAGGCCAGGGAGCGAGATCAAGCGGCCAATACAAGCCCTCGATAAATACGGTTATTGCAAAAGCAGAGCACCGGCCAGGCTTCGCGCTTGGCCGGTATCTTTTGCGGGACAGTTTGCAAGTCCAACAGGTCCAAAAAGAGATGCTGCCTTTTAGTCCGGCCGCCGACCCAAGGTACATAACTTAATCGCTCCAGGTACAGACTTAAACCGATGTTGAAGTCGCTGATGCATCGGTACCCTCATCGTGTCGCCCGGGGCTGGCGCGTATCATTGCCGACGTTTTAACCCCGAGTGCAATACATGAGCACCGAATTCGCGCTACCGGTGACTACTATTCGAAACGGAGCCAACTATACATGTACACCATTCTGTTGATTATCCTGGTACTGCTTCTCATCGGCGCTTTGCCCACGTGGCCTTACAGCAACGGTTGGGGATATTACCCCAGCGGGGGACTCGGCTTGGTACTTATCATCGTCTTGGTACTGGTTTTGATGGGCCGCGTATAGCCGTCCTCAACCTCTTTGCGCTGCCTGGCGGCAACAATCCATCAGCGTTCGGAGGACGCGGACGCAGAAGTGGCGTCTCCAGAGCAGGGATTCGTGGTCGCCATCGTCGAATGCCGCGAGCATCTGATAGAGCAGGAGGCTAATTTCTCCGAGTTGGGCTCCGCAGACGCCCGCAGCACATAGTTCGCGCGAGTCATGTCCATCGCTATACTCGCTCTCAGCCATGGTTTTTCACTCTCAGGGTGGTGAATGACTGATGGGATGAAGGCAAGCTGTATGCTACAGCGCAAGCTGCCGATTTCCCGTTTGGGCAGTCAGCGGGACGAACGTGGTACTACACGTGGGGAGCTTCCGCTCAGGCTTTCCATGTATTGCCCGTTATTCGTATTGCGCGTAGGGTGACTTAAAAGTGCTCATGGGGGCGGGCGTGCTACAGGAAGCTCGGTCAGTTCGTATTCTCGTCGTGGACGACAGTCCCTCTGTGCGGCGGTATCTTCGCGGCGCGCTGGAGCAGCAGGGCGATTGGCGAGTCTGTGACGAGGCACGCAACGGACAGGAAGCGGTGGATACGTTCCAGAAAATTCGACCCGATGTGATTGTGCTTGATTTCCAGATGCCCCAAATGAACGGCCTGGATGCCGCCCGTATCATCAATCGTCTTTCGCCGGAGACGCCGATTCTGATCGTTACGCTCGATCCGTCGAAACAGCTGTCGGACGAGGCCAGGAAAGCTGGCGCCCGCGGTACTTGCGCGAAAACGGACATCGGCTCCGTCGTGAATGCGGTAGGCGCACTGTTGCGGGCAGAAACGTACTTTCCCAACTAACGACTAGTCGGCCGCCTAGGCGGGACTTGCCTCTGCTTTTTTCGAGAGCGGCATGGTGACAGAGATCAGGGTTCCGGGTGCGCAGGGTTGGATGGTAAGCTGGCCACCAAGTTCGCGAATGCGTTCCCTCATTCCAGCCAGCCCTACACCGGAATTGGTTCCGTGCGCGCGAAAATTCTCTAACCAATCCGGATTGATTCCCTTTCCGTAATCTCTCACCTTAAGCACCACCTGGTCAGGCAAAAGTTCAACTGCAACCTCAGCCTTGGAACTGTTGGAGTGGCGGTGAATGTTGGTCAGACTCTCCTGCAGAACCCGGAAAAGTCCGAGAGCCACGGGCTTGGGCAGATGCCTCACATCCTCGGGCAGAGTTACGTTGACTTCGATTCCGCTGCGCTGCGCAAAGCCTTCCACGTACCATTTTGCCGCGGAGGGAAGCCCGGCTTCGTCCAGGAGCGGCGGATGCAGCAGATGCGAAATCGTCCGCGTTTCGGCAATCGAATGATCCAGGAGTTGAATTGCTTCGGCGAGGAGACTCTCCTTGCCCTGGCTGGCGAACATTTCCAGATTCATCTTTACACCCGCCAGATACTGTCCCAGACTATCGTGAAGCTCGCGGGAGAATTTCCGGCGCTCCGCATCTTGTAATTGCAACAACCGCCCGGTCAAGCGGCGGAGGGATTCCTCGCTTTCGCGGGCAGAGGCTTCCGCTTCCTCGCGCGCCTTGAGTTCCGCGGACAACAGCCCATAGTGGACGGCGAGCAACTCCAAAGCCAGGATGAAGGCGACAGCTAAAGTAACGATCGCCACAATAAACAGGCGATGCGTGGCCATTCCCCGGATCTGAAACAGGTATTGTTCTTCTGTGCGCATCTGCTTCTCGATGGGGGTCATCTCAGAGGCGAGGGGTATGCCTCGGCGATCGAGATCGGCCTGCCCCTGCTGGTCCTGAGGCGCTTGCTTTTTCAGTTCAACGGATTCCCGAAGCAGGGCGACTCTCCGGTTGGTGACGTCTTCCAGGCGCGAGCAAAGTTCCCGCTGCTTTGGATTGTCCCGGATCAGATCTCGCAATTGTTGGAGCTTGCGCTGAATCTCGGGGACCGCTGCTTCAAACTCCCTCAGGAAATCGTCGGTTCCGGAAATCACGTAGCCACTTCGAGCCCGTCCCGCCATCACAAACGCCGAATCAATGTCGCCAAGGGCGGCCCGGACCTCGAGGCTGTGAATTACCCATTTCTCACTTTCCAGGAGGCGGTTGATGGTGAAGTAGGCGGCCAATCCGCTCAGGAACAGCAGCATCACCGCTGACGCGAAGGCCACTTGAGCTTTCTTGCGTGGTGACATGTTGGGGTTGACAGACTTAAGCATTATCCCGGAACTTGGCACTGTCCACCGCTTCCACCTGGCGCCTGCGCCGGTCGAGTTCGGCGGTGAGCCGCAACATCATCTCCGGATCCTTTTCGATGGTTACATGCCCGCGGAGTTCGCACCACTGTCGATCCAGTCTCTCTGCCAATACATCTCTTCGGGCCCGCGACGATGTGAGAAAGCTTCGGCAACTTTTCGTCCCTGAGGAACTAGACCTCAAACAAATGCCGCTCAAAGAAAAGGAGCGCTTCATGACGTCACCCCACCCTGCTACGACAAACCGGGAGCGGTTGAACTCGGGACTCGGCATTCCGTTGTTGCGAGAACACGCAGTCCCCGCAGTGCGTCACCGAGCTCCTGCAATTTTTCCCCGGAACTGGAATCATTCCGTTTCAAGTCTGGCATTGGCTGCTGGATCGCTTTTTCCGCGGCGGCGATTCGCTGCCCCAGTTCTTCCGGCCGAAGTTCAAGAAGTGCGGCTTGATATAGCTCCCGCCACGTACGGTTCTCGGTCATGGGTGTACCTAACCTTTCTGCCCCAGACTACATGCCCCACTAAAAAAGGGTGGGAATATTGCATGCGCTAGAGCTCCAATTTTCCACGGACTGATAAAGTATAATAAAACTATGATATACGCAATTAAAAAAGAATTCTTGACAACAACACAAGAGAATAATATAAGATGTTTTTGGGAATCGGAGGAATATGGACTGCGTATGGTAAAAGAATCCAGTGGCAAGATTCAGAAGGCTTCCCTGAAATATGACCGCGTTGTTCTGGCCGACATTCGGAGGACTCGGCGCGGCAAGCACCATGACTTGGTAGGCGGGATTTTTCAGGATCTGGAATCCTTACCCACAGGCTCGGCAATCAAGATTCCCTTGGCGGAGTTGGATGGAATTTCGCTGGCGAACCTACGGTCCGCCGTCCACCGCACCTCAACATCCAGAGGCTTGGGCATCGAAACTCTGTCCGATGAAGAGAACTTTTACATTTGGAAGGCTTCGAAATGAATGGGCTCGGCACCGACCTATCGGAAGTGTTCCTTCTTCGTGCTCTGCCGCATCCTGCTGGGTACAGGGTTTGCAGTATTTCTTGGCAATCGTTTGAAGATATGCTGGACGGGCAGTAATTGCTCGCTCTTATCGTAAAACTCAATCAGCGAAATGAGGCACTCCAAAAAATGAATGCGGCCACGTTACCAAAACTCCATGACACCCCGGCAATACCGTTCCCACATTGGGGTGAACCCGATCGCAGTCCCCACACGACCCAGTTCTATACGGATGATGCATTCCTTCTGGATGAACTAAGTCGCTTTATCGGCGCCGCTCTCGTAAGGGGGGAAGCCGGCGTCGTGATCGCCACCAAATTGCACCGGGATGGGCTTACCGAGCGACTGAAGTCTCGCGGTCTCGAACTGGCGCCGGCCATTGCGCAAGGCCGTTATATCGCGTTGGACGCGGCCGAGACCCTGGCGATGTTCATGGTCGATGGCTGGCCCGATGCTACGCTTTTTACCGAAATCATCGGCAGTATTTTAGGGCCGGCTGCAGCGACTGCGGGAGGAAAGCATCCTTATATTGCCGCGTTCGGTGAAATGGTCGCTTTGTTGTGGGAGCAAGGCAATCCCGAGGCCGCGATTCGGCTCGAACAACTCTGGAACAACCTGTTGCGGATCTATCCGATGTCCCTCCGTTGCGCTTACCCGATGAGCGCCTTTCGACGTGGGGAGCACGGCGACGCATTTGTGAAAATCTGCGGTGAACACTCCCATGTGATTCCAGATGAAAGTTACACTACGCTCGTCAACGATGAGCAGCGTCTTCGCAGCATCAGCCTGCTGCAGCAAAAGGCGCAGGCGCTCGAGACCGAGATGGCGGAACGCCGGCAGGTTGAGGAAGCTCTACGCCGCACCCAGGCTGAACTGGAATCCCTGGTCGAACAACGCACGAATGCATTGAGACAGCTCTCGTCCCGGTTACTTCGTTTGCAGGACACGGAGCGCCGGCGGATTGCCCGCGAACTACACGACAGCCTCGGGCAGTATCTGGTCGGTTTAAAACTCCACGTGGAAATGCTTAAACAAACGCCGAGCGCTGAACGATTGTGGTCCGAAGCAGAAGAGCTAATGCAGCAATGCATGACGGAGGTGCGGACGCTTTCCTACCTGCTGCATCCACCGACGATGGACGCCGCAGGATTTGTTTCGGCGGCTCGCTGGTACGTAGAGGGATTTGGCCAGCGCAGTGGAGTCACCGTGACCCTGGATGCGTCCGATCAACTGGGTCGCTTCCCTGATGCCGTTGAACTTGCGCTCTTCCGCGTACTGCAGGAGACTTTGACCAATGTGCATCGTCACTCGGGCGCTTCCGCCGCTCACGTCGCGATTCTGGAAGATGCCGGGCAGGTAGTCCTGGAGATAAAGGATAACGGACGCGGAATAGCGGAAAAACTGCTTGCTTATTTTCACGCGACGGGAGCTGGGATGGGCGTCGGGCTTGCTGGTATCCGCGAACGGGCATGGGAGTTGGGGGGAAATCTTAGGGTTGAATCGGGCAGCAACGGCACATTGGTACGGGTTACCATACCCGTTAAACCGACGGCTGGAAAGTGACTTTCTCATTTTGTCGAACTTAGTGGTTCCTGGCGTTCCTCACGGAGGTGAGCATGAAGCTGCGTATCTTAATCGCTGACGACCACGAAGTTATACGCCGCGGGCTATCTACGCTTCTAGAGGCGCACGATGGCTGGGAAATTTGCGGCGAAGCCAAAGACGGACGCGAGGCGGTAGAAATGGCACGGCAGTTGAAACCAGACGTGGTGATCGTGGACATTGGTATGCCGAATCTCAACGGTTTGGCTGCCACACGGCAACTGGCGCAGCAGAACCCGCAGCAGAAAATCATAGTCCTGACGATTACGGATTCAGATCAGGTAATTCGGGAGGCTCTCGACGCCGGTGCTCGCGGCTTTGTTTTGAAGTCGGATGCCGCGCGCGACCTGGTCTCGGCGGTGGAGGCGCTGCAGCGCGACCGCATGTTCTTTACCCCCCGGGTGAACGATATGGTGCTGGCCGGCTTTCTGGACAAAGGGATCAATGGGTCGGGCGCTGAGATCCCGCAGTTGCCCAAGCTGACTCCACGGGAACGCGAAGTCATTCAGCTTCTGGCCGAGGGAAAAAGTTCGAAGGAAGTAGCCTGTCTGTTGAACTTGAGCACCAAGACCGCCGAGACGCATCGGAGCAACATCATGCGCAAACTCGACATCCACTCGATCCGGGACCTGGTCGTGTACGCAGTCAAGAACGATATCATCCAGGTGCAAATGCCGTCGCCCCCGGCCGCTCCAAGCGGACGACCCGCGGCGTAGCGGCCGCCTAATCTTGTTTGTTCGATTCCACGGGAAAAAAGGGAAAGCCGACCAGCGGCTTCCCCTTCTAAAGTACCTTACGCAGCGAGTTAGCTAGCCTTGCGTTTCTCGAAATCGCGTTTGTCCTGAACATCGGATAATTCGCGGGCTTCCCTTTGATAACCTCCATGTCATCGTCCGTCAATTTGCCCCAACGCTCCCTGACGGACCCTTTCAGTTGGTCCATTTACCCTCCAGTTGTTCTGAGTTTCATTTTTTCCACCTTATCTGCATCTGCTTATCATTAGGAGTTCCCGGCCAGAATTGTGAGCAGCCGTCGAAAGTTGATTTCGGTCTGGCGTGGAATTCCTTGCGAGCTAACTTGCCCGGCGTAGATCCTTGTCGGCGCCGGTCGCCTCTACAATTACTTGGCTCGCTTTGTCAACCCGGAGCTATCGGAATGAACCGAAAGCAGGATACCGCCATCTTTGACTCTGCCCTCATAGGCGTTTCGCCTCGTACTCGGGAATTCCCATTCCCACGAGGGCTCCCGCGATACCCCCAAACCGTGCCTCCTATTCCTGCGCCAGCCAGAGTTGCCATGATAGGGCCGGCAGCGATGAATGGTCCCAGCCCCGGAATCGCAAGCGCGCCAACCCCGAGCAGCCATCCCATGGTGCCGCCTAAAACGATTCCTGTTCCCGCGCTCCTTCGGGTGCTTTCGTCCCTTTCTCGTGCGCAAAATCTCTTGTGCCCTCGCTCTCCGGCAGCAGCACGGAAGTGTCCCGGTTGCTGAAGCCCGCTGCTTTTAAGCCATCGACGCCACTTTCCACGTTTGCATAGCTCGGATAAATGCCAAAAACTGATGTCTTTTTTCAGACATGGTGTGCTTCTCCTTAGTTGGCGCTCAAGAAGTTGCGCTTCGAATGTAGCGTTAAGTTTTTGTACTACCGGACGATAAACGGTAGGCGGGCGCCTGCCCATCCAGTTGACGCTTTAATTCGGTCGCAGAATGCCTGTAGGGTGATGTTGAAGCAGAGGCTTCGAGTGTGGTTTGCTGTTTTTGTGCCCGAAACCCTGTAGCAGACAGCTGATCCAGAGCGAGTCTAATGGCGGTAGAATGGCTTATCGGCAGAGGTTCGCATGTTGGTCGAGGTCGCCAAGCCGGTTACCTTGTTTTTCTGCATCCTCTCTTTATACGCTGTGTTCAACACTGCATTGCTGGATCCATCTTCTGACATGGATCAAAGGATTTACGATTCTCTTGGCCGTTTGGCGCTCGCTGCGGGAATCTCTTTGATCGGTGGATTGGTTTTTCGCGCCGCGAAGCATGATCCTGACGACAGCGCCCGGCTTGCAGCCACCCTTCCCGTGCAAATGTTCTTATGGGCCGCGGGCGCCATGGTGGTTTTTTTCGCCATTTCCTGGTATTTGGAACTCCACTGCATTTTCTACCGGGATATACACTTCTGATGCTGGCATCATCGCTACAAGGATCTCTCGCGTGAAATGGCACTGGCGATGGTGGCTGGGGCGAGTCCTGATCGGAATGTTTCTCCTGGTAGATTTGCTCTACGTGGGGGATTGGGCGGTGCTGAAGTTTCGCACGGCGCACGGAACGGCGTATGGCGTCGTCGCGGTCAATCAGTTTCTGGCCACACCGCTCAAGGGCAACAAGGTTGAGTATGACCTGATGGGAACGGTTCAGGTGACGTGCAGCCGGTCGATCTTCCCGCAGAATGGGAATCCTGCTTGCTGGTGGGTGGAACGGCATAAGGCGAATTGGGAGTAAATGCTACCGTGGGCGGGCGATCGACCCGTCATTGGTCGTCACACTTGAAACTTCTATCCACTATTCGCTGCCCCTGGCCATCTGCACTGCTCGCAGCACCGCTCGTGCCTTGTTCTCCGTCTCTTCAAACTCACGCTGCGGATCGGAATCGGCGACAATTCCCGCGCCCGCTTGCAAATACGCCTTTTTGCCCTTCATGAGCAGAGTCCGAATCGCAATGCACGAATCCAGATTCCCGGCGAAATCGGCGTAGAGCACGGACCCGCCATACACGCCGCGCCGCGTAGGCTCCAGTTCTTCGATGATCTGCATGGCGCGAACCTTCGGCGCGCCGCTCAGCGTTCCGGCGGGAAAGCACGCGGCAAACGCGTCCATCGCATTCAGTTCAGGGCGCAACCGTCCTTCGAGCGCCGACACCAGATGCATTACGTGCGAGTAGCGCTCGACATACATCAGATCGCGAACTTTCACCGAGCCATACTCGCTGACGCGGCCCAAGTCATTGCGGCCCAGGTCCACCAGCATTACGTGCTCGGCGCGTTCCTTCTCGTCCGCGAGCATTTTCTTTTCGAGGGCGGCGTCTGCCGCTTCGTCGCGGCCACGCGGATGCGTCCCGGCAATTGGACGGTATTCGAGCTTGCGTCCGCCGCCAGCGGCCCGCACCAGCATCTCGGGAGACGAACCGAGCACGTGCAAGGCGCCCCACTCATCGCGCCTTTTGCCATGAGTGGGCGTGGAATGCTTCTGCCTATTCCCTTTCCCTGCGCCGAACCGCAAAAAATACATATAAGGCGAAGGATTCACCGTGCGCAGCGCGCGGTATAGATCGAGCGGAGCGACCCCGGGCTCAAAATCCCAGCGCTGCGAAAGGACGACCTGGAAAATGTCTCCTGCCGCGATGTACTCCTTCGCGCGCCGCACGCTTTCCAAGAACTTCGGCTTCGGAGTGCGCGCTCGCGTCTTCAATTTTGACGTTGCCAGCTCTGACTTGGTCGCCGCTTTGTGCCAGTGCGCCGGCTTCCATCCCGCGGCGAGCTTTTTCTCGATGCGCGCAATGTCCCTGACGGCGCGATCGTAAGCAACTTTGGGCGGGTCTTGCGTCACGTCCGCCGCCGCCACTATATGGATCTGGTGCCGCAGGTGATCGAAGGCGAGCACGCGGTCGAAAAACATCAGCACGCAGTCGGGAACGTCGAGGTCATCCAGAGCGTGCTCTCCGATGTTCTCGAGGCGCCGCACAATGTCATATGCGCAATAACCGACCGCGCCGGCGGTGAATGGCGGCAGACCTTCCATCGCCGCCGGACGATGTTGCTGCAGAAGTTCCTTGATGACTTCGAAAACATTTCCCGTGCGACGTTCGACTTTGCGGCCGCGTGCAATCGCGATCGCGTCGCCACGCGACTCCAGCCGCAGAAACGGCCGTACGCCAAGGAATGTATACCGTCCAATTTTTTCTCCGCCTTCGACCGATTCGAGCAGGAAGGCATCGGGCTCGCCATCGGCCACGGCTAGAAAGGCGGAAACCGGCGTCAGCAGGTCGGCAGCGATGGACTTCGCCACCGGAACCAGCGTAGCGTTACGCGACAAGCGCAAGAACTCTTTGTAGTTGGGACGGATCATCTGGGTTCAGCAGCAGTCGTTAGGACCGCACGAATTAGTATGCTGAACGAGAGGGGACGGGGCAAGCCCTGTCTTTTACACTAGATCGGACGCCACCGAAGATTGCCGCTAGCCGGCGTCCTTCCCAATAAATGCCTTCACAGCTTCCGCAACCGTGATCATAAGCGTCATTGGGTCCATCGGGGAAGGGATGAATCCGCACTCTTCATAGAACCGCCGCGCTCGCTCTGAAATCGCGTGTACCAGGATCGCGCGGATTCCGGCAATCTTCGCAGCCTGCAACGTACGCAATACGGCGTCGCGAAGCAGCGCCGGTCCGATCTTTTTCCCCTGAAATTCTTTGTGGACAGCCAACCGGCCGATGATCACGACCGGCACTGGATCCGGCATGTTGCGCCTGACCCGGCCCGACGCTTCCGCATGTGCGACGGCGCCAACCGCCAGCGCATAATATCCGATCACCTGCCGTCCGGCGAAAACCACGTAGGTACGCGAAGCGCCGCTTTCTTCATTTTGCAGCGCGCGCCGTCGCAGCCAATCGTCGAGCGACGGCTCTCCGCAATCAAAATCGGAGAGATCGTGCTCCGCGCGGAGCGTCTCGGGCGCGCTCAGAAACTGGTCACCTCGGACCATCCTCATTGCTCCCAAGGCGCTTTCGTGTTCAATAGCCGCCGCAGCCTAGCGTTGCTCGGTGGAGGCTTGTCCAGCATCGACGTGAAGCGCTTGAATTCCTCGCTCGACAAGGCGAAATACCGGCGGTCGAGCAAGACCGCTTCCGCTTCCCGGCACGCCGTTTCCAGCATGAAATCCGAACGGTTTCGCCCCAGCGCATCCGCCGCCCGGTCGATCAGCGTCTTCTGGCGCTGAGTGGCGCGTAGGTTAATGGTCTCATCGCGATTTCTCCTGGTTCTTGCTCCGGTTGCCGGCATCAAACCCTCCGTGTATACACAACGACTATACATGTCGGTGCGCACGTTGTAAATACATATTCTTTTTACGCACTCCCTGCGCTTGCCTAGCCAGCGGGCTGGCAATATACTTTGCGAGGCTTGCCCGCTATGGGCGGCAATCGGAATCGCAATCATTTGGAGATTTGTATGACGACCGCTTTGGAACTCGAGCAGGAAACTAATCCCTGGCAAGCGCAAGCTGCCCGCTTCGACCTGGCCGCGCGCAAGCTGAATCTTGATGAAGGCCTGTGGAGGGTTCTGCGCAGTCCGAGCCGCGAAATTATCGTTCATATCCCGGTGCAGATGGACGACGGACACCTGGAGGTGTTCACCGGATTCCGCGTGCAGCACTCCATTGCGCGCGGCCCGGCCAAGGGCGGACTGCGCTATGCGCCCGACGTGAACCTCGACGAGGTCCGCGCGCTGGCGAGCTGGATGACGTGGAAGTGCGCGGTGGTGAACATCCCGTTCGGGGGCGCCAAGGGCGGCATCATCTGCGATCCGCACAAGATGTCGCAGGGCGAGTTGGAGCGTATGACGCGCCGCTACACCGCCGAGCTCTTCGATTTCATCGGGCCCGAAAAAGACGTTCCCGCCCCCGACGTGAACACCAACGAACAGACCATGGCTTGGATCATGGACACCTACTCCATGCACGCGCGGCAGACGTGCACCGCGGTCGTCACTGGCAAACCGATTAACATCGGTGGGTCGCGCGGGCGGCGTGAGGCTACCGGACGCGGCGTGCTCATGGTCTGCGACCAGGCAATCAAAAAACTGCGCCTGAATCGCGACACTACCCGGGTAATTGTGCAGGGCTTCGGCAACGTCGGATCGAACGCTGCCCGCCTCATGGCGGAAGCCGGATACAAGATCATCGGCATCCTCGAGGTGGGCGGTGGCCTGTATAAAAAGGACGGCATCGACGTCGAAGCGCTCTGGGAGTTCCGCCAGCGCAATGGCACCATTCACGGCTTTCCGGGCGCCGAGACGTACGATCCGGCGGAGCTATTGCTGACGGAGTGCGAGATACTGATCCCGGCGGCGACCGAAAACGTGATCACCAGCCAAAATGCCGACCGCGTGAAGTGTAAGATTCTGGCCGAGGGCGCGAACGGTCCGACGACCGCGGCCGCCGACGACATCCTCTCCGAGAAAAGAGTCTTCGTCATTCCCGACATCCTGGCGAACGCCGGCGGCGTTACTACTTCCTACTTCGAGTGGGTGCAGGATCGCCAGGGATACTTCTGGAAGGAATCGGTAGTCAACGAGCATCTCGAGGAGATCATGATTGCGGCGTTCGACGACGTTGTCCGGTACGCCGAAACCCACGGCGTGAACAACCGGATCGCTGCGTATATGCTGGCCATCGACCGCGTGGCGTACACCATCCGCCAGCGCGGGATTTATGCCTAGCTAAAATGTTTTCAAAGTTGTGGAGGGAAGGGCGAGGACGCCCGGCGCTCCATCGGATTCCGACGGTTCTGAATACTTACCCTGTAACTTGCGAGGAAGAATGAATTACTCACCGAGGAGACTTACCTTCTGGATGCTCGCGTTCTGTCTGCTTACCGCCGCCATTGTGCCCGCCCTGGCGAAGGCGCAGGCAAGTCCGAGCGGCACCAACTCCAACGCCGCAAAACCCGCAGCTCAACCAGCCGCTCCGGCTTCCTCCGGCAGCACTCCTGCGCCCAGCACGGCGACCAAGTCAGCGGGAGCCAAGCCTTCCAGTTCGGAGATTGCCGCCGCGCAATCCGCCGGCAAAGTCTGGGTCAACACCGAGAGCGGTGTCTACCACAAGAGCGGACGCTGGTATGGCAAGACCAAGCAGGGGAAATTCATGACCGAAGCCGAAGCAAAGTCTGCCGGCTACAAAGCCGCCGCAAAAGAATAAAGAAGAATAAAGCACAAATTTATTGAGGAGAGACGACTATGACTAAGCGTTTCATGACCAGAATACTCATTGCGCTTTTCGCGCTCAGCCTGATCGGCGGAATGGCGGTGGCGCAAGCGGCCAAGACGCCGCCCAAGACCGCAACGGCCGCGTCTTCCGATCTGCTCGACATCAACTCGGCCACCAAAGACCAGATGCAAGCTCTACCGGGCATCGGACCGGCCTACTCGCAGAAGATTATCGACGGTCGTCCTTACGCGAGGAAAAGCGACCTTATTCAAAGGAAAATTGTCCCCGCAGCCACCTATAACAAGATCGTGGACAAGATCATCGCCAAACAGAAGTAAGACAGATTTAACTGCGGGGTCTTAGAGTGCGCTGCCCCCAAATGGGTCGATTCCCGACCACAGCAATGTTCTGACATGGCATCGAATATGCTCCCGAATTTTGAGACGAAAGCCTCCTGAGCGATTTCCCGTGGAGAGAAGTATGGCGAGTGACCCACAACGTGTAGAGCAGCTAGCTGTGGCAGGGTCGTTCTGCCTCTTCGACAAGAAGCTTCGATCCAGCGGAAACTCCAGTATTGTGTGGGGAGCGTTGAATCTGCTGATCGGCGGCGCAGTCCTCGCTTGCAACAATAGCCTGGGAGTGGTCAGCCTGCTCTTAGGGCTGGCATTGGTTGTGGCGGGAGTGTACGAGCGAAGAGTACGCGACCCTAAGGTGATCATCTTATCCGCCGCCACCCTGGCGGGTCTGGCATTGTGGAACTTTGCACTCATTGGTCTGGCAGCGATGGGCAAAGTGCATCTGGCATTAGGCGGCCGGACCCTGTTCTGGGCCATCGCCCAAGCCTACGGCGCGTGCGTGACCTGGAAAACGTACAGTACGTACAAAATGCTTCGGGAAAAATCGGACCCTCTTACCGTGCAACCGGTGCGTGAATACATCGATGAGTTGAGGAACTCCAAGCCCGAGCAAAGCGTGGACCTGGTTCAATTTGACGTAAATTCAGGGTTCGTGCAAGGCACCAAGCAGTATCGTTTAAAGCCGATTGAAGATCTGTATCTGGCGGCCCGGTACAAGTCGCAGTTTGGCTCCCTCCAACTGGAGGAGGTGGGCTTCGTGCCACGCAACGAGGTGATGCTCACTCCGGAAGGCGAGAAATGGATGAGCAAGAAGATCAAGGCGACCGTCCAATTGGGCCCGTTGAAGCTGGACAAGGTAACCATCACTCCGGAGATGGCGGCGCGCATTAGTCCCGCCGCCCGATTGATGTCATTCGGTACTTGACTGGCCCCCCCCGCGAAACTGGCACTGCTACCCTCTGGTCCGTTGCCTTGGCCTCTGATGTGGAGGATAATCACATTGACCGCTCCTGCGGCCCTGGCTCAGTCATTCAGTGAATCTTCCTAACTACATCACGCTCACCCGCATCGCCGCGATCCCGCTGCTTACATGGATTCTTTGTACCCCGCGTTTCGCGACCGAGCGGACCGGGGAAAGAGAAATTCTGGCCTCTGCCGTTTTCATTGTGGCTTCGATCACCGACGGCATTGACGGCTATCTCGCGCGCAAACGCGGACAGATCACCACCATGGGCATACTGCTCGATCCGCTGGCCGACAAGTTGCTGATCGCCGCCGCCTTCGTCACGCTGGTGCAGTTCAATCCCGCGCTGGTGCCGGCCTGGATGGCTGTGGTCATCATCGGCCGCGAGTTTCTGGTGAGCGGGCTGCGCTCCATTGCCGCTTCCGAAGGCTTCACCATTCAAGCGAGCGAATTGGGAAAGTTCAAGATGCTGGTGCAGATAATCTCCGTGGTGGCCGTGATTCTCGCACACCGCTGGCATGAATGGCCGGTCTACGGCACCTACATTTTCCCTGTGTACTGGATTGCCTGCAGCGCCATCTGGTTCATGGTTCTGCTTTCGCTGGTTTCCGCGCTCGACTACTTCATAGCCTTCTGGTCGCGGATCGACCGCAAGTCGGAAAAGCGGCGGCGCCGGTCCTTCGTCCTCGCCCGGCGGAGAAAACGCGATGTCCAAGCTGTCTGAAACGTATGAAAGCGCGACCGGGATTCGAATGGCTCGGTCCGCCCCGGCACCGGGGGAATTTTCTCGGGAGCAACGCCGCGCCCTGCTGGCCATCGCACACCAGGCGATTCTTTCCCAAGTGGAGCGTCAGCCTTTCGCGGACGCGCCGCCTCTCCAGCCCGGGCTGTCGGAGCCACGAGGTGTCTTTACCACTCTTTATCTGAAGTGCGACAAGAAGGGCGATCCGCAGGGCGACGTAACCGGCGATCCCGACCGCGACGTTCATCGGGAACTCAGGGGGTGCGTCGGCTATGCCGTACCCATCGCGCCTCTGTATCGCGCTGTGGCCGAAACGGCCCGGGCCGCCGCTTTTCAAGACTCCCGTTTTCTGCCGGTGACCAGGGAAGAGGCTTTTAAGCTGGAGGTTTCTCTGAGCGTGCTTTCCCTTCTGTTTCAGATTCATCCTGAGACAGTGGAAGTCGGGCGTCACGGCTTGATCGTCTCGCGGGGCACGCTCCGCGGGCTGCTCTTGCCCCAGGTTCCTCTCGAACACGGTTGGGACCGGGAAACATTTCTCGAGCAAACCTGCCGCAAAGCTGGCCTGCCGCTGGATGCCTGGCGCAAGGCCGCAACCATCGAGGCCTTCACTGCCGAGGTCTTTTCCGACTTCGATGCCGCCGTGCCAGGCTGATCTTTTCGGGACACCTCTTCACGGTTTCCGTCCCCACTTTTGCGCCCCCCACTTAGGTAGTGTTGCATTTCCGGCAATAGGATGTAATCTGAGCACTGGTCGCTTGATTTTTGGAACGACGTTTTTAGGACGTTGCAGGGCGATTTTGTAGGGGAAACTAGTGAGGGCGACATGGAATTCGCGGTTGTGATTGTCGTGCTGGTGGTCGCGGGTGCGATGATTCCTGGGAATCCAGAAATCCATTTCTTCCGCTAAGCGAAAGTGAATGCGTACGGACAGCCGCTCCCGGCTGTCCGCGAGCGCCGCGCCGGGTTTACGCGTTCTATCTTTACATCCACGTTTCTACCTCTTAGCAGTTGGCCGGGTTTCACCCGCTGGACACCAAGAGCTTGCCGAAGGGGCCGCTGTCCCTACGCGTTCGCCTCGAACAAAAAGAAAAAGGGGAGATTTGCTCTCCCCTTTTCGGTCAAACTGTTCTGTACTCTTACGTCTCTCTTACTCTTGATCGTCCAATTCCACCGAGTCGCCCGCGTACACATCTTCGAGCGCGAAGACCACCATCGCTGACGATGCCGTTGGGGTTACATTCAAAACGACCACTTCTCCCACGGCGCGCCGCGGCAGATCGGCCACATGAATGTTCGGCCCTTTAGAACGCGTGAAGCGCTTGGCTTCAAAAGTGGGTGGACGCATCTGCGTGTCTTCTGAAGTGTTCATTTTGAAGGAGAGCGAGTCCACCGGGTCGTGCAAGGTGGCTGTGTAGGAACGGACTACGCGGAAATAGTCGCCCACCTTTACGCCCTGGTTCGAACCCATATTCATATAGAGTTTCATGCCCGTGCCCAGCACGCCGTCGAAATCCTTACCCAGCACAATGCGTCCGCTCAGTTTCCCATTGGGGGGCAAGAAGCGGTCAAAATGCTCGGGGACGCGGAATGTAATCGCCGGCTTCTCCACGAAAGGCAGGACGAGGTCTCCCGGGTTGACCGGATCGCAATTGAATTCCACTTGGGCGATGGCGCTGTGACTGCGCGTATCGACGACCCGCACCCTCCCAATCTCCCCGTAAGGCTCTCCCGCGGCGGCCATCACTTTCTTGCGCCCTGGATAGATATCGTACTCGTTGAGGTCGCGCATTTCACGGACCACCGAATATAGTTGTCCCACCTGGTAGCCGCTCCCCGCCAGGTAGACCAGTTCCCCGATCCCGAACTTGGTTGAAGACGGCGTCTGGAGGCCGCCATTCACGTAGTTTGCGTCAGGAATGCGCTCCTTGCTAAGAAATCCCGCGCAGTAAATGTCTGCGGCGGTCGGAGTCTGGAAACGCACGAAGGGGACGTTGGCCGAGGTATTAAGGATACCGGACGCATCTGGCGTTGCCGCCTTCGTCGACGGCTGGGCCACTGCCAAGGTCGCCGTCACCACGAGTGCCAATAACAATCCTGTTTTGTTCATCTTACCTCCGACTTTCGATACTCAGGTGCTGCCCCGGCTATCTCCCTAGGAAGACAAGGGTTACAGCCGAAAAGTAACAAGCCAGCGGGTAGGGGTCAAGGTTACGAGGGTGTTTAGCCCTTTGTCCCAAAGTGTTTTCTGAGTGGTCGCGCCGGCAGAGGTTTGCGACTGCAGGTTGCATCTGCGGGGTTGCATCTGCGCTTGCGGCCCTGTAATATCGCGCCGTCGTTAGAGAATAAGCTGAAAACAAATGGCCTTGGCTTTCTCCTCCACTGTCGCGCCACGCTTTCTGCCTATGCGCTTGCCCAGGGTCTGTCTGGCGCTCGGCGGCGACACGATCGGAGACACGGTCGAAGACATGCTGGCTATCGCCGAGTCGATGGCCCGGGACAACCCTTTTCTAGAATTCCGTTTGGACTATCTGAAGCAGCCTCTGGCCGCGCTTCCCAAGATCCATCGTTTTCTTGAAACCCATCAGTACGTCACCGCCATTGGCACCTGCCGCCGCGCCGACAATGGCGGCAAGTTCAAAGGATCGCTCCCTTCGCAATTGGAGGTGCTCACCAAGGCCCACGCTGCGGGCTGTCAGCTTGTCGACCTTGAATTTCAGAGCGCGCTGAAGTCGAAGCCAGAAGCAATTGCGCGCCTGCGCAGCCGCGTCGGACTCATCCTGTCATTCCATGATTTCCGCGCCACGCGCAAACTCGATGAGACGCTGGAAAAAATGCTGAAAATTCCAGCCGACTTCTACAAACTCGTTACCACCGCCACCACGCTCTCCGACAACGTGACCATGATGAAGTTTTTACAGGCGCAGAGCGGCCAGCATGCGCTGATCGGATTGTGCATGGGGGAACAAGGCATTATCAGCCGTGTGCTCAGCGTGCGGGCGGGCAGCGTCTTCACCTTTGGCGCAGTTGACCCTGATGCCGGCCTCAAAACCGCGCCCGGTCAGATCAGCGCGCGGGATCTGCGTAGTATCTACCGCATTGAGCAAGTGGACGCTGCCACTCGCGTCTATGGTGTCGCCGGCGATCCCCTCGAACATTCGCTCTCGCCCATCATCATGAACACCGCGCTGCGCCGGGAGAACGTGAATGGCGTTTACCTCCCTCTCCACGCCAAGACACTCAAGGATCTGATCTATTGCGTACGCGAAATTCCGCTGCACGGGCTCAGCATCACCATGCCGTACAAGCAGGCGATCCTTTCCTATCTCGACAACACCGACGCGCACACGACCAAGATCGGAGCCTGCAATACCGTCGTCCGCGGACAGGAAGGAAAGCTCTACGGATTCAATACCGATATCGCGGGCGTCGTTCGTCCGCTGGAGCAGCGCATCGCTATTGAGGATGCGAAGGTTCTCGTGCTGGGGGCGGGAGGCGCGGCCCGGGCTGCTGTGTTCGGTCTGAAGGAGCGTGGCGCCGAAGTCTGGATACTCAATCGCACATCCATCAGGGCTCAGAAGTTGGCGCGGCAGGCCAAAGCACACACCATCAAACGCGCCGATCTCCGCAAGATCGCCTTCGACGTCATCATCAACGCCACCCCGGTTGGAATGGGGAACACCCGCGATTGCCCATTGAAAGACGAGGAGATTCAGGCCCGCGTCGTCTTCGACATGGTGTACGACCCGGTCGAAACGCACCTGCTGCGGGTGGCCCGGGGCAAGGGAATCGCCGTCATCCCCGGCGTCGAAATGTTTGTGCAGCAGGCGGCGCGGCAGTTTGAAATCTGGACGGGCAAACCGGCTCCCGCCGGCGATATGCTGCGGGCGGTGACGATCGCTTTGCAGGAACGCGCGGCCCAGAAGCAACGCTCGGCGCCAAGTCCGGGGCGGTGAAAACCCTCCGCTGGATGCGATCGTGGAATCCCGCCCTACCGATCGGAACGCACGACGTTAGGATGAGGCGCCCGGCCCTGTCTCTCTACCGCCAGCCCATCGGGAGAGTTTGGTCGTCCCAGGAGTTGGGTCATCATGCCGGTTTACCCTACGTTGAAGCGCGAAGCTAAGTTACGCCGCCCAACCGGGGCTGGGTCTCGCAACTGCCCGCGGCTGGATCACAGCCGACTGTGATTTGTGTCAAACACTCCGCTCCCATAGGTAAAATCAGTGCGACCCCATGCGCCCAGCCAGCGCACTCGACTGAGCATGTTCAAGAAGATTCTGATCGCCAATCGCGGAGAGATCGCGGTGCGCATCATTCGCGCCTGCCGCGAAATGGGCATCGCCACCGTCGCTGTCTATTCCGACGTCGACCGCGCCGCGCTCCATGTCCGCAAGTCGGACGAAGCTTATCCCATCGGCCCGGCTCCGGCCGCCGAGTCTTATCTTGGGATGGACAAGATCCTCGACGTCGCCAAACGCTCGGGCGCGGAGGCCATCCACCCTGGCTATGGCTTCCTCTCGGAAAACGCGAGGTTCGCCGAGGCGTGCGCCCAGGCGGGCCTGAAATTCATAGGACCTACACCGCACTCCATGAAACTGATGGGCTCGAAAACCAGCGCTCGACAACAGATGGAGAAAGCCGGCGTGCCCTTTGTGCCTGGAACCTCACGCGTCCTTGCCTCAGCCGAAGAAGGTGAGGAAGTTGCCGAGCGCCTCGGCTACCCCGTAATGCTGAAGGCCGCGGCCGGGGGCGGCGGTAAAGGCATGCGCCTGGTGCACGGCCGCCAGGAGCTGCGTTCCGCTCTCGAATCGGCTCAGAGCGAGGCGCAACGGTCGTTCGGCGACAGCGAAGTCTATATCGAAAAGGCGATCGTCAATCCTCGTCACATTGAGATGCAGGTGCTGGCCGACGAGCACGGCAATACCGTCTGGCTCGGCGAGCGCGAGTGTTCCATCCAGCGCCGCCACCAGAAAGTTCTCGAAGAGGCGCCTTCGCCGATTGTCGATCCCGACATGCGCCGCCGCATGGGCGAGGTTGCCGTAAAGGTGGCGCAGGCGGCCAACTACATGAATGCCGGCACTGTCGAATTCCTGGTCGATCGGCAAAACAAATTCTACTTCCTCGAAATGAACACACGCTTGCAGGTGGAACACCCGGTCACCGAGCTGACTACCGGGCTCGATCTGGTGCACCTACAGATTCGCATTGCGGCTGGCGAAAAGCTGCCTTTCGCGCAGTCCGACGTGGCGATTTGCGGACACGCCATCGAGTGCCGCATCTATGCCGAAGATCCCGACAACAATTATTTTCCCAGCCCGGGCAGGATCACGGTGCTGCTGGAGCCCTCGGGCCCGGGAATCCGCTGCGATAGCGGCATGTACGAAGGCTGGAGTGTTCCCATGGATTACGATCCGCTGCTCGCCAAATTGATTGGCTACGCAGCCGACCGGCAGCAGGCGATCATGCGGCTGGAGCGGGCGCTCGACGAATATTTCGTGGCAGGCATCAAGACCAATATTTCGCTGTTCCTGCGCATTCTCGGCGATGCCGATTTCCTAGCCGGAAAATTTGACACCGGATACCTCGACCGGCTGCTCACAAAAGCCGATCCGGCCGTAGCGTCGCAGGCGCCCAAACCTGAGGCCGAGGCGCTGGAAGCCATCGCCGCCATCGCCGCGGGAATGTTTGCCGTGCTCGACCCAGTTTTGTCCGTCAGTAGGAATGGCGACACCGGTGGCGCAAGTTCTGGCGGGCCAGCGGCGGCTTCATCCAACTGGAAAAAGCAGGGACGCTTGGAAGGGCTGCGCTGATCTGAATTCTATGGTTTATGAAGTCATCGTCGGAGGTAAAGCTGGACGCAAAGCTCGCGGCACACTCCACCGCGTGGAACTGGAAAAAGCCGCAGGTGGATGGGAATGCCGTTTGGACGGGCAAACGGTCCATATCGACGCTGTCATCCCACGCCCCGACGTCCTGTCGCTCCTGGTCGATGGCCACGCCTACGAAATCAAGCGCGAGCAGACGGCCACCGATCTCCACATGTGGGTGGGAAGTACCCGCTTCGCGGTCGAGTTGCACGATCCGCGCTCCCTGCACTCGCGTAAGAAAGCTGCCGGAAACGAAAAGGGCCCGAGAAAGATTCTTGCTCCCATGCCCGGCCGCATCGTGCGTCTGCTGGTGGCGGAGAATTCCGAGGTCGAAGCCGGCCAAGGCATCGTCGTAGTCGAAGCCATGAAAATGCAAAACGAAATCAAGTCGCCAAAAAAAGGAGTCGTCAAGAACATATCAGCGAGCCCAGGCGCCGCCGTAAACCCCGGCGATGTGCTGGCGATCGTGGAATGAAGACGCTGGGGTGAAGCAGGTTTGCTTCGCCGGTGCGAGTCAGTCCAGGCCGAGCCACTCAGTCTTGCCATAGAACAACCACCTCCTGCCAACATTGCTGCTAAAGAATTATGAGGCTACCCTTTTAATAGCGGAGGTCGTTATTCAAAGCTGGCTTCTGCCATGCCATCGCGCACCGCCCCCACGAACTGATCCCCAGGAGCCATAGCACCTATGTCATCTCAAACCCGCCTCGCCCCGCGCGTACCATGGAAGGAAGTGACAGTGAGGCCTGTACCACTTGGAGGTCTTTCGTGAAGCTGCAGCGCATCATCAGTTTCGCAACTCTGGCCATCTCGATTCTCACGCTCGTGCTCGTGTTGAAGCGCCCCGCACCGGTTGCGCCCGCCGTCGGCCCCGCCGCAACTGCCGCCAATGCACAGTCCTTTCAGGAGAAGGTGAACCAACTCGCGCAACCCAAGACACCCGGAGAAGGTGAGAGCGAAGTACGCATAAATTCGGGCGAATTGTCAGCCGCGCTCGCCGAAGCTGCCGGACTCTTGCCCGCAACGGCGCCTGTGCCGGCCAATACTGCCACGGGCACGCCATCCAGTTCTTCCCCCGCGAGCCCTGCTATGGAGTTCCCCGGCGCGGTTCCCAACATCAAGGATTACCAGGTCTCGATGGATGGAGACCTGGTTCGCGGTCAATTCCTCACGCAGATCGCCGGCAAAGACGTATATCTCACTCTGGCCGGACATCTCGGTTCCAAAGATGGTTACGCCACCTTCGATACCACCGAAGTAAAAGTCGGCGATCTGTCGGTTCCCGCTTCGCTGGTCAATGGAGTGCTGCAGAAAAAATTGGCCGAACAGCGCGATCAACTTAAGCTGCCGAATAACGTGAAAGACATCAAAGTAGAAAATGGCGAACTGGTGTTTGTGGAGAAATAGCGTTCACGAGCCACGAGCTGCGAGCCGCAAGTAATCAGAGGATTGGAATTGCTCGCATCTTAATCCCCAATACAGACTTAGCCACGACTCCCTGTAGAAAGTGCCCGACGCCTCCGAAAATCACTCGCTTGTAAAGCAAAACTTGCCCCTCACTCTACACCATGGTTTCCTTCCGACAGAGCCTTCTAATCCCCATCTAATCTCGTTCTAATCCCATCCGTTTCAAATCGACTGTATGACGACTGTTCCGATCCCGCGCCACTATGCCGACCACATCCTGGTAGCCAGCCCCAGCCCCGTCATGCGTCAGCGGGTCCTCGAGAGTCTACGTTCCCCCGTCCGCCGCTTCGAACAAGCCAGTGGAGGAGCCGAAGCCCTGGTCCATCTGGAAAGCGGACTCTGGCAAGTGCTTTTTCTCGACCGCCGTCTGCCCGATCTCGACGCGGAGGAACTTAGCCACACCGTCCACCAACGCTTTCCCGGAATCGAAGTTGTGCTGCTCGATCCGGACAGCGATGCCGGACCCACCGCGCCCGAAGAGAATGGGAACCCGCTTCCGGAAATGTGGGCCGCCATGGATCCCTCCACCGGCCTTGCAGGGGCGGACCTCCCGCTTCGACACTCAGGGCCCGTCCTGGCCGAGCCAGGATCGGCAACGGACAACAGGGAACACCATCTTCTTGCCGCCGCCCCGGCCGTCCACTCCACTCTCGCCGACCCCCTGCCAGGAATGATCGGCAACTCACGCATCATGCATCCCGTGTATCGTCTGGCGCGTTTGCTCGCGCCACGCAACACCACGGTACTCATCACTGGCCCAACCGGGTGCGGCAAGGAAATTGTCGCCCGCGCCATTCATCGGCTAAGCCCGCGCGCCGATCGGACGTTCGCGGTTGTCAATTGCGCCGCCATTCCCGAAAGCCTGCTAGAAGCTGAACTCTTCGGATACGCCCGCGGCGCTTTCACCGGAGCCCTGCAATCCTATGCGGGGAGAATCCAGGCGGCGCAGGGAGGCACGCTATTCCTCGATGAAATCGGCGAGATGCCATTGAGCCTTCAGCCCAAGCTGCTGCGATTCCTGGAGCAGAAAGAACTGCAGCGCCTGGGCAGCGCGGAAGTCGTGCGCGTCGATGCCCGCATCGTCTCCGCCACCAACGCGCACCTGCTGAGCCTTGTCCGCGAGGGGAAATTCCGCGAGGACTTGTACTACCGTCTTTGCGGATTCCCCATCGATATCCCATGCTTACGCGACCGCTCCGAAGATATTGAGCAATTGGCCGCGCACTTCCTCGAAAAATATGCCGAGCGTCTGCCCGCGCCGCAACTGTCTCACCCAGCGCTGCAGTTGCTGAAAACGCAGCCTTGGAATGGCAACATTCGCGAACTGCAGAACGTTATCGAACGCGCCCTGATCCTCTGCGAAGACCAGGCATCGATTCGCCCGGAACACCTGATGCTGGCCGACCCGAGTTTCCGCAATTCGCGTTAAGACACTGCCGTGTAGAGACGGAGCTTGCCCCGTCTCTTTGGACGCCACGATAAGCCCGCGGCGGGAGGCGTAGTGAGCCGCGTCTCTACAGTAACCCGCCTGGCCGCGCAACAGGTCGTCTTCATCCGTGCCAGGCATAAGCGCTTTCTAAGGCAACTGATGCCGGGCTGGCATCGGCCTTGCAGAGTGATCTTCAGGTCCACCACTTTTTTCCCAGTGAAGTCGCTTGGGGCGTGCGATGAAAAGAAACCGCTATTCGCCACTTGTCGTTCGCGGGTCGGATTCTCCCGCCGGTCTCGTTAACGACGAATAGCGAATAGCGAACGACGATCCAACGAAAGCAGGCCAGCCCATGACCAAGCGTCCCGCCGAAGCCCATCAAAGCGTTCAGGATGCGGCCGAACGCGAGCGCGTCCTCATGGAACAGATTCCCCAAGTCCGCTACATCGCCCGGCGCATTCACGAACGGCTGCCGCGTCACGTGCCCTTCGAAGACCTGGTCCATGCCGGCGTTGTTGGACTCATCGATGCGCTCAACAAATTTGATTTGTCCAAGCAGGTGCAGTTCAGTTCTTATGCCAAGTTTCGCATTCGCGGCGCTATCCTCGACAGCCTGCGCGAACTTGACTGGAGCCCGCGCGAATTGCGTCGCAAAGGCCGGCTCGTCGATTCCACCTACTCCGATCTTTCTGGCAGGCTGGGACGCGCACCAAACGAAACTGAAATCGCCAGTGAAATGGGCATCGGCCTGCACGAATTGCAGTCTCTGCTCGCCGAACTCGACGGCCTCGAGCTGGGCAGCCTGCGCGTTGAGTCTTCGCGCAACGGGCAAGAAGAAGATCTTACCGACCGCATCCCCTCCAAGCCCGAGGAAACTCCATTCTTCCAATGCCTTCGCTCGGAGATGAAGCATCTGCTGGAGCAGGCCATTTCCGAATTGCCGGAAAAAGAACAGCGCGTCTTGGCGCTGTACTACTACGAAGAACTCACTATGAAGGAAGTCGGGACCTCGCTCGGCATTGGCGAGTCGCGCGTCTCCCAGATTCATTCTCTCGCCATGGTGCGCCTGCGTTCCCGGCTCAATTTCCTGGACGTGACCACCGCCCCCCTCGCTCGCGCCAAAGCTGCGGGAAGCCAAACATGAATCGCTGCCACTAGAGGTTACTCGAGATGAGCAATATGAGTGCAACTCCACTTCCGGTAAACATCGCGGATGCGCTGCTGATATCCAACGACGCGGTCACGATCAAACAGCTCGGTGAATCATTACAACAACTCGCCCTGTCCCGAGAAGTATGTGTCGAAGTTCCCGCTGCGCTGGCCCTGTTGAACCAGCGAAAGTTCGATGCCGTAATTGTCGATCTGCAGCTGGGAAGTGAAGCGAATGCGGTCCTGGAAAAAGTGCGCCGCTCCCCTGCGAATCGAACTGCCGTGGTTTTCGCCGTCAGCGACAGCGATGCCGAAACGGTCGGTGCGTTCAAGGCGGGCTCAAACTTTGTGCTGAGGAAACCTCTTTCCCTGACTTCGATCGGTCTACATTTGAGGGTTGCGTATGGTCTGATCCTACGGGAGCGCCGCCGTTACTTCCGCTGCCCGGTTGAGATTCCGGCGGTGATCAGCAGGGTTGGCATGCCGAAAGTTCATGGCCTGACCCTGAACATCAGCGAGAGTGGGATCGCGATCGCCGCCTCGGCGTCACTCTGGCCGGGCGACAAAGTGCAGGTGCATTTCACCCTTCCGGGTCACGAATCCCAACTTGTGTTTGGAGCAGCGATCTGCTGGCGCAAAGAAACCTACCTTGGATTGCAATTCACTTCCGTTTCACCGCGCCTAACCTCTGAATTACAAGAGTGGCTCTTACACCGCTTGGAAGAGAGTCTTCCCGAGTGCCTCGCCGACAAATTTCGAAACCTCGAGAAGGCTTCCCATTGAACGGACGAGCTTGCTGAAGGGTGCCCGTCGCCACACGAACAGCCCCACATGAGCGGGCCTACAGCGTCCGCTTAAACAATGGCACCGCCAACGCCAGCGTCACCGCCGCAAAAATGCTTAGATAAATCATGTCCGGAACAATCGCCCCCAGCCCCGTTTCCTTCAGCAGCAGCGACTTGAAGCCATGCACCGCATACGTAAACGGATCCACTCTGGCTATGGCTCGCAGCCACGCCGGAAACGCTTCTACGGGATAGATCGCTCCACTGGGAAAAAACAGCAGCGTGTTCAGAATCCCAAACATCGCCCGCGGCACCAAGGGGTCCTCAACCCGCGCCATCAGCAGGAACATCATCGAATTGAAGGCTAGCGAGGTCAGCACGATCATCACCAGCAACCCCAGAATCGTTTCCAGGTGGAATATCGTTCCCACCCCCGCCAGTAACGAACCGACCAGCGTGATTACCACTCCGGTCATTACCGCCTTGATTGCCCCCGCGCCGTTCAGTCCAAACACCAGCTCCGCCTTCGTAATCGGAGTCACCAGATATCCCTCATGCACGCCGCGCGCTTTATCGTCGATATAAAGCATCCCCCCGCCAATCATCACCGAGACGAACATCGCCAGCGAGATCGACCCGGGCAACAGAAACTTCATGTACTCGATATATGGATAGAGCTCCACCACCTGCAGAGCGGTCTGCTGCAACAAGCGCGGGGACACGTCCGGCTGGTTCAACGCGTCGGTTATTGCGCTCATCTGTTCTTCCAGGGTCGAACTCATGAAGTTGTCGCTGTTGTCGACAATCAGCGCAATCCGCGGATGATTCTTTTCGTACACCATCTTCGAATACTGCGCCGGAATAATCACCGCGCCCTGAATCTTCCCGTTGCGCACGTCCTCGCGCGCCTGCACTTCGTTGTCATAGGGGACCGCAATAAACGTCCGCATATTCGCCCGCACCGCGTCAAACGCTTCCTTGATCCGGATCGCTTGCGTCCCGTGATCCTCGTCCACGATGCCCATCTTCGCGTCGCGTATCTTTCCGCCAAACGCATTTCCCAGGACGATCAGCTGCACCAGCGGCATCACCATCGATACCATCATTAGCGTCGGCGACCGGAAAAACTTGCGCATCTCGCGCTCGATAATTGCCATCATCCGATTCATGGCTGCAGCCCCGGTCTTTGCGGCATCTGGTATCCGTATGCCTTCACGAGTTCATCGCGCAATTGCCGCCCCGTATAGTGGACAAACACATCGTCCAGCGTCGTGTTCTGTACCGTCAGCGTCTTCAACCCCACCTTCATCACCACCGCCATCTCCACCAGATCGGTGGTTGTGCCCGACCCATTCGATGTCAGCACCCGAAACATCCCGCCGCCCTGGTTCTGCACCGACGTTACTCCCGGCAATACCCGCAGACGTTCTTCCCAATCGTCCGGGGGATGCTCGAAGTGCGCCTCAATCACGTTCGACCCCGGGACGCTCGCCTTCAGCGTCTCCGGGGTATCCAAAGCCACCAGCTTCCCGTGGTCCACAATCGCAATTCGATTGCACAGCCGGTCCGCTTCGTCCATATAGTGCGTAGTGATCAGTATGGTCAGTTGGCGCTTAGCCTTGATGTTGGTAAGCATCTCCCAAACGGCCACGCGCGACACGGGATCGAGTCCCGTAGTCGGCTCGTCCAGAAAAAAAATCTTCGGGCTATGCACCAGGCCCCGGGCAATTTCCAGCCGCCGCCGCATCCCACCGGATAAGGTCTTAGTCTGCGCTCCGCGCCACTTAGTAAGATCCACCGTCTCCAGTAACTCGCCAATCGCTTCTTTACGCCGCTTGGCGGGAACGTCATATAACTTAGCGTAGATATTCATATTCTCTTCCACCGTCAAATCCAGGTCGCTGGTCAAAGCCTGGGGGATCACTCCAATCGTCCGCCGCACCGCCTCCGGATCCGCTGCCACATCATGTCCCGCCACCCGTGCCGATCCTGCTGAGATCGGGATCAGCGTAGTCATCATCCGAATCAACGTAGATTTCCCCGCTCCATTCGGCCCCAGCAGCCCAAAAATTTCTCCTTCCTTAACCGCAAACGAAATGTCGTCCACTGCCGTGAACGCCCCGTACCGTTTTACGATGTGATCGACCTCAATAGAATTAGGAGCATCTGGCGGCACTTCGCTTCGCAGACTCAGTTCCGACGCCGCGACACTCGTGCCATTAGTGGTTTTCGGGTTAGCCTTGTTCAATTCTTCACTCATGCCTTGGACCTCTAAAACCTGAACCCCGAAACCTGCCCTCACTAACTGCCCTTCAACCGTTGCGGACTGATCAGCACCTCCGCCGTCATCCCCGGCACATATGCGCCCTTTGGATTGTCCAGCCGCACCTTTAGAGCAATCGTCCGAATATCCCGCTTTCGACGTCCCACATCCCGCTGCGTAGCAAAATCGGCCTCCGCCGCCTTGTAAAAAACTTTCCCCGGAATCACCGTTCCCCCGGGCAGCCGCACCTGCAGTGTGTCTCCGATCCCAATATGATCGGCGTCCGTCTCCGGAATCGCCGCGAACACCCAGGTGTCGCTGAAATCCACCACGGTCACGATCGCCTGTCCCGCATTCACCACTTCGCCTTCGCGCGCCGCCCGCACCAGCACTGTCCCGGTCACCGGCGAATAAATCTTCGTGTATCCCAGCCGCACTTCCGCTTCTTTCAACTGCGCCGTCGCATTCTCCACCTGGGCCCGCGTCGATTCCACCGTACTCTGCGCCGCCGCTGCCTGATTCGTTCGCGCGATCGCCGAATTCAAATCGGCTTGAGCCGCTGTCACCTGGTCTTTCAGAGACTGCACGCTAGCTTCCTGCGCCTTCAAATTCATCTCCGCCTGCACACGGTCCTGGTCCGATGCAACCCCAGCTTGCGCCAATCCAATGGTCCGCCGGCTGTCGCTCTCTACCCGCGTCAACATCGCCTCAGCCTGCGCCAGTTGCGCCCGCGCCGATTGCAGCTTCGCCTGCGCATTCGACACATCGCTCGACGTCGATCCTTTCGTTGACTGCCGCGTATACTCGTTCGCGCTCATCTGCGAGCGCATGCTTGCAATCGCCGCCGCCGCCGCACGCTCCTCGGCTTCCAGTTCCGATGGATCCAGCAATGCAATCAGGTCCCCCTGCTTCACCTGCGTTCCTTCTTCCACCTGCAGCTTCTGGATTCGCCCCTGAATCTGTGGACTCACCACGATCTGGTTAGCGTCGACCGTGCCCACCAAAACCAGATCCTTCCCGCCCGGAGTAGAAAAAAAGTAGTACGCTGAAGCAATCGCAAGAATGACCGCCAAGATAATCAGAAATTTATTTCGAGCACTCATCGCGAAACTCCTCGCCCTAGGTTGTGTGGGGATGGGCGCCCCGGCCCGTCCAAGCCGAGCGCAACTCGGCAGCGCTTTAGGCAGCGCCAAATCCCGTGCGTGTCAAACTTCAATCCAGGGCTCCCAAGACTAGCTTTCTCGGGCTCTGCTCAGACAAACAGCGCCGCCGAAATAAAATCCAGCACAAACGCCCGCCGCTCCCGAATCCGCTGCTCCGACAATGGATCCACTTTCAACAGCGTCTTCATCACCGGCGCCGCGGCAAAATAGAACACAATCACCGCCGCTACAGAAGGCAAAAAATCCATCGGATTCACAGTCCGGAATTCGCCCGCCGCAATCCCCTCCCGCAGAACCTCGACCAATTTCGCGAAAATTGGGCGGAAGTATTGCTTCGCTACCCGCTGCATAGGCGCGCTTCCCTTGCCGCCCGAGCGCATCCACTCCGCCTGCACCACCCGCGGAAATCGCGGATTGGCCGCGATGTAATCGAAATACGTGCCCAAATACTCCAGCATCTTCTGCCGCGGAGGCAGTTTGCTATCGAGCACCGGCATCACCCGATCCTGCAACCCTCCGAACACATGGTCGAGCACGGCTTCGTACAATGCGTCTTTGTCCTTGAAGTAGTAATACAGCAGCGCCTTGTTGACGTGCGCTGCCCGTGCGATCGCATCGGTCCGCGCCCCCGCGATCCCGTGCTCGGCAAATTCCGCCACCGCGGCCGTCAAGATCGAAGCCCGGCTCTCCTCCGGACGCCCCCGAGTGCCCAGCCGGGAATTGTTCCCTTTCATGCCTTGACCTGGGCGAGGTGAGCGTCTAGAACCCGATGTCTTCATATAATTAACCGGTTAGTTAGATTTTATTCAATCTCGCGCCCGGTAGCAAGTCCAAACAAAATGCAATGTTCATCCGGAGATGACATGAAATCGCTCGTCCGAGGCCGACAGATTGACAATCGCCACATCCCTCTGCTTCCATCGGAGGAACCCCGCCCCTGAATGGCTTGGGGAAAGCCCCCCGGAGGACGTTACGCATGCTGGCTGGCATTCGCACCCGCGACTTATGCAAGACCTATACTTCGCCGCCGCCTCTTGCCTCCGGCGGCGGCTTCGGTTTCGGCGCGGCGCGTGGCAAAGGTAACAAACAGCCGAAACCGAAGATCATTGCTCTGGACGGCCTCTCGCTTGAGATTTCTCCCCGAGAGATTTTTGGGCTACTCGGCCCGAATGGCGCGGGCAAGTCGACGACGGTTGGAATCCTGACCACTCGCGTGCGACCGACGGGCGGACAAGCTTGGATTGGCGAACACGATGTTTGGGCGGAACAGGTCACGGTCAAGCGGCTGATTGGAGTAGTCCAGCAGCGCCCAAACCTCGACTTTTCTCTCACCGCTCGCGAAATTCTACTCTTCCACGGCGCTTATTTCGGCCTCGATTCACGAGAGCGAACGGAGCGTGCGCAGGCGCTGCTGGATCGCTTCAAACTCACCGACCGTGCCGATCAGATGGTTCGCGGATTCTCCGGCGGCATGATGCAGCGTCTCTCGATCGCGCGTGCCATGATGCACGACCCCCAGGTACTTTTCCTGGATGAGCCCAGTGCCGGCCTGGATCCGCAAACTCGATTGCTTCTCTGGGAAATCATTCGCGAATACAACCAACGCGGCAAAACTATTCTTCTGACCACGCACAATATGGAAGAGGCGGACGCCCTGTGCCAGCGCCTCGCCATCATCGATCATGGACGCAACATTGCCCTGGGCACGCCCGCGGAGTTGAAGGCTTCGGTCCCGGGTGGCTTTCTTTTGCGGTTGCGCTTCGGACAGCGTTCCCCGGAATTACTGCAGCGTCTTCAGGCCTTGGTGGGAGTCAGAGAGGTGCGCCCGGCGAATGACAACTCCGCCGACGTGTATGCTGACCGCGGAGGCTCTCTGGTTTCGGAGATTGCCAATCTTGCTTCCGGCTCCTCGGTTGAATTGTGCGATGTTCACATCTCGGAGCCCAGCCTGGAGAATCTTTTTTTGCACCACACTGGAAGGAGTTTGCGCGAATGAATTGGAAGACTGTTCTAGCCTTGCTGGGACGCGATGCTCATGTCGCACGTCGCAACTTCGTTCCCTTGCTGCTGCAGACTTTCTTGCAACCGATGATGTTCGTGTTTATTTTCGGCCGGGTAATGGTGAGCAGCGGCTACATGCCGGCCGCCTACAAGAGCCTGCTGTTGCCCGGGATCATGGCGATCAGCATGGTGTTCACGGGAGTTTGGGCGGTCGCGATGCCTTTGATTGCTGAATTTCAGTTCACACGGGAGATCGAAGACCGCCTGCTGGCGCCCATAGAAATTTCCTGGCTGGCCATAGAAAAGGTATTCTTTGGCACGGTGCAAGCGATCGTCGCCGGCCTGGCGGTGATCCCGGCAGCATGGCTGTTGCTGCGTCCCGGCGTGGAATTAAACCTCCATTCTCCGCTCCTCTTCGTCGCCGTTACGCTGCTGGTGGCGCTGTTCTCGGCCTGCGGCGGACTTGCGCTCGGCTGTAGCGTCAATCAGGCTCACATCGGCCTTATGTTCAGCATGGTTCTGACTCCCATGATTTTTTTTGGCTGCACGTATTATCCCTGGAGTGCTCTCGCACATTTTCCCATTCTTCAGAAAGTCGTCCTGGTGAACCCCCTGGTTTACGCGAGCGAGGGTCTGCGGGGAACGCTCGTGCCCCAGTTTCCCCACCTTCCGGTGCTGGCCGTATTGGTAGGATTGACTTTCTTTGACTTGCTGTTTCTGGGAGTCGGTCTGCGACAGTTTCATAGCAAGGCTGTAAGCTAGAGCTACTGAGCGATTGCGAACGGCGGGGGAAGGTGTCTACCGCGAGCCGCCCGCGATCGAAGGCACCAGCAGTACCTCGTCCCCATCTTGGAATGAGTAGGAAGCGCCTCCGATGAAGCGAATGTCTTCTTCATTCACGTAAATATTCAGGAAGCGGCGCGTCTCTCCCGCTTCATCCCGCAAATGCGGCTTCAAATCGGGGAACTGCGAGTCGAGTTCAGAGAACAGCTCATTGAGATTCGCAGCCGCGCACACAATGCGGGGCGTACCGGAAGTAAGCCGCCGCAGGGCCGTAGGAATTTGAATCGTGATGCTCATCAGAAGCCTCCCTGGGCAAACGCCGAATAGAATTATGTCGCTGTTCGTCGTTCGCTATTCGCGAACGTTGCCATTCAGCAAATCAAGACAAGCCGCAATGCATCACTGAACGATAAAGCGAATCAGCGAACGATGGTACGCGAGCGACCAACGACTAACAACCAACGACCGCAGCTGCGGCGTCCGGAAACGACGCCGCCTTTGCCGCCAGATACGCCTCGAACTCGGCCAGCTTCGGAGCGATTGGAGTTTCAGCCTGATACTTGTCCGCCAGCACGTCGGTGGTTTTGAGTCCGTTGCCCGTGATGCAGAGAACAGTCGTTTCATCGGGCAGAATGCGGTCCTGCTGGAACAGCTTGCGCGCCGTTCCAACCGTGACGCCGCCCGCGGTCTCGGTGAAGATTCCCTCGGTCTCCGCCAGCAACTGGATGCCACTGACTACTTCGGGATCGGAAACGTCTTCCGACCATCCGCCGCTCTTGGTGATGGCCTTCAACGCGTAGTGTCCGTCGGCCGGATTGCCGATCGCCAGGGACCGCGCAATCGTCTTCGGACGCTGCGGTTCAATCTCGCTGCTGTACTGCTTGATGGCGGTCGAAATCGGCGAGCACCCAGTCGCTTGCGCGCCAAAAAACTTTACCGGCTTGGGATCGACCAGTCCGAGGAGGATCAGCTCATCAAACGCCTTTTTGATCTTGGTAATCAACGACCCGCCCGCCATCGGCACCACGATGTTATCCGGCAAGCGCCAGCCCAGTTGCTCGGCGATTTCATAGCCTACTGTCTTCGAGCCTTCGGAGTAATACGGACGAAGATTGACGTTCACGAATCCCCAGCGATGCTCGTCGGCGATCTGCGAGCACAGGCGATTGACGTGGTCGTAGCTGCCATTGATGCGGACCAGTTCCGCGCCAAACACTTGTGTGCCGAGAATTTTTGCGGGCTCCAGATCCGAAGGGATAAAAATCCACGCCTTCAACCCTTCGCGCGCCGCTTGCGCCGCGACCGCGTTCGCAAGATTGCCGGTCGACGAGCAAGCGACGGTATCGAATCCGAAGCTGCGGGCATTCGCCAGCGCGACCGCGACTACCCGGTCTTTAAAACTCAAGGTTGGCAGGCACACGGCGTCGTTCTTGACCAGCAGCCGCCGCGATCCAATCTTCTCTCCCAGCCGCGGAGCGCCCACCAGCGGCGTGAATCCCACCGGCAGCGAAGGCTGATACCCCGCTGGCAGCGGCAGCAATTCGCGATAGCGCCAGATGTTCGGCGCGCGTGAGGCGAAAAGCTCTCGAGAAACGGTCGAGCGGAGCGAATCGTAATCGTAGGTAATTTCGAGGGGAGAGAAACAGTCTTCGCAGATGCTGCGCGGCTGGTTGCCCCAGGTTTTGCCGCATTCGCGGCAGCGGAGTTCGTACGTGCTCGTCGTCATCGAACAACTTCTTTCCGTGACTGCGGGACGAGCCGGGAAGTATTCCCCAGTTAACACAAAACCCCTTTTCCGAATGGGAAAAGAGGCTCGGGATACGCGAACAAACAATCGCTGTCACCCCGAATCTCATGGTCCCCGTTACCGGGCGAGAGTTGGCACCTGACAGTCGGGATATATGATCCCAATCCGGTTGCCGTGGCGTCCTAGGGCTCGTCCCTCAGCCACTCTGCATGAAATTCCGATTTACTCAATTAAGAGCAAACTGGGATCAAATACTACAACCGGCCCATCGGTCTGTCAAGCGGGGTTTTCGGCATGTTGGTAAGCTTGCCAAACGCTTCACCCCCGCGAGCACGAAGGCACACGAAGGAAACTCCTGAAGCGACTAGCCTTCTTGGTCCATGGTGTCCTTAGGTGGTTGATCGGGAATTTCAATTTGCCAGGAACGTACTTTTGGGGGTTGTCCTGCGGCGCGGCGCGTGCTAGAAAGCGTATTATCCGGAGTACGGAATCGGCTTCCATGAGCCTGCGCAAGAAAGTGTCGAAGAAAACCCGCAACGCCGAAATCGTGATTCCCGACAAGCTCTATTTCCGCATCGGCGAAGTCGCCAGCCTGTGCCGTCTGCCTGCTTACGTACTTCGATTCTGGGAAACCGAATTTCCGCAGCTCAAGCCGGTAAAAAGCAGCACCGGGCAGCGCATGTATCGTAAGCGCGATGTGGAATCGGTGGTACGGATCAAGAGGCTGCTCTATGAAGACGGCTTTACGATCGCGGGCGCGCGGGTGCAGTTGCGCGAGGAGAACAAGGCAGAGCGGAACCAAACCGCCCTGCCATTTCCCAGGAATCCTTCCTTAAGCGTGGCGCACATGCGGAATGAACTGCAGCAGATCCTGCATATTCTTTCCGCGCGGCACTAAGAAACAGAATCGCAACCCTTTTATCGGGGGACGGATTGTGTGGGAACGGGGCTTTACCCCGCCCAAGCGGGGCAGAGCCCCGTTACCACACAAAATGTCTTAGCACACAATCTAGGCTGATTCGCGTAGCGGCTCGGCTTCGACCAGCGGAGCATCGACCAGGTGTTCGCTTAAAAACCAGATCTGCAGTTCACTCGTGCGAAGCACATCGCTCACTACCACGTCGTTGGTGCCCGCATCGCCCAGCTTGTCGGCACGCTCGGCAAGTTCGCGACAATGGGTGATGATGACTTGATGAGCATCTAGCAGGCGCGAGAGTTGCACCGGAACCTCTTCGCGTCCCTTGGGCGGACGCGGAATACGGGTCGTCTCGGCAACGTCGGCCGCCATGGCAATACTGATTCCGCCCAGAAGCTGGATTCGCTCCGCGATCGTATCGACCAGTTCGTTCTGCTCTCCATAGTGCTTATCGAACAGAAGATGGAGCTGATAGAAAGTGGCTCCCGACACCTGCCAATGGGACTTTTTGTAGAGGTCCCGAAGCGTCATGGTGTCGGCCAAAAGTTGATTGAGTTGCTCGGTCATTTCCAGGCGAACCGGTTCTTCCAATTGCAACGGGATCATGACGGTCACCGTGCCATAGGCCTGGAGTTCGCGCGCTGTCTGGTGAAAGCGAGGTTGTGGTGAAGGTCTGTGCGAATTGCTGGAGATTGATTTCTTAGCCATGAAGCTCTCCTGAAACAACGAATTTTAGGGGCAAACGAGGAAAGAGGGAAGCTGGAAGAAACGGAGGTATCCGCCTCCGGTCCTGTTTGCCGTTACACCCCGTTTTTGATGCCAACCGCTGGAAATCGGTTCTATAAGTAAAAGCGGACTAGCCATCTCCGGGCAAGCTCAGTCGGCAGCGCTGCGCCGGACGCTGTGTACCTCGGTCAGGAAGTCGACCTGGGGCGGCCCTTTGACGCCTGCGCTCGCCATTTTCGCTTTGAGTTCATCGGAAGCGAGGAATGCGCGCGCCGAGTCCAGACTATCCCATTCGAAGAAAAGAGTAAGGTCGTTGACGTTTCCAGCGTTGCGAAAAATGCGGCAACTGCGCTCGCCGTGTTTCTGGCGCCAATCGAGGTTGGAGTCAAAGACCGCTTTCCAAGCGGTGTAATCGGCAACTTCGTGGTGGATGAATACGTTGATCATGATTTTCGGGCACTCCTTTCACCGTGAAAAGGTGCTCCAAACGCGGGAAAAATGCAAGGGCGGGGGTCGCAACGCGATGGGATTGCGTGCAACCGGGACCATGGGCCTTGGCTGTTCGGACTACTCGGGACTAGCCCGCCATTCGTGCTAGTCGAAAGAACTTTTATGCTCCTGCTTGGTTCCCGTCCGAATATAGGTATTCTGGAATACTGTCGTGCAAGTGCTATCTTGGCCGACGGCATATGTGTAGGTGGTCGTTCCCAGGAACGAGTTCGCATCGACAAAAGTAAACGTGGTGGAAAACGTCGCATGCTCGAATACTCCGCCAGGAAACCGCGTCCCCCGATAGTGGCCGGACCAAGTGTCTACATTGGGCTCCGGCGTAGCCGGAAAGTACAATTCCTGGATGTAGTTTCCCTGCGGGCCATTAATGGAGTGCCGTTCCACCGCCCCCGTTTTTGCCGGTCCGGGATAATAGAAGTAGCTGGCAAGATAGTAACCCTGCGGAGCACCGCAGGTTCCGCCGTTGGTAGCATTCGCGGAGACGACATAACTCGACACGCTGTAGATGCCCACGGCCGGGGGCGTTGCTCCCATGGCAATAGGTGGCGCCACGAGTGCGGAAACCAGAACAAGGCCTGCGAGAAATCGGACCAAAAGCTTTAGCATGGCTCCTCCGCTAAGGGAATATGGTCGGGACGGCGAGATTTGAACTCGCGACCCCTTGCACCCCAAGCAAGTGCGCTACCAGGCTGCGCTACGTCCCGATGGAATCCGCTGCCGAGGATGGCAGCGAGGGGTTCGACCTATGAATTCTACACCCGCCGGCGGCTGTGGAGCGAGGCTCTGTACTCTTCCCGTAAGTAAGTAACAGTTGTATTCCATATGATTTGGAGATGTTGGAGTCAACGCTTGTCATTTGCACCAGCGGTCTCATAGGTCAAGACCAACTGAACTACGATCCCGCAAATAGCGGCGAGCCCAACAGCGGTAGCGAACGGATGAGCGGGCCATATCTTGTAGGCCAAACCAAAATTCCAAAACACGATGCCCGCAACGGTTGAAACCAAGAGGGTGATCAGGAAAATTCGCATGGCTGACTTCCACGGTAAGATACGCGATATAAACCCATAAAGTTCCCCATTTTCTTGGTTCGGCTGAGAATTTGCAATTGGGTAATTTGTATTTGGAGACCCAAAAAACGCAGGGCCTTTCAAATTACCGATTACAAATTACCCAATTGCAAATGCCTTTCGGATCCGTTCCCACGTCACATCCAGCGTCTCAGGCAGCACTCTACTTTCGCCGATGACACTGACGAAATTGGCGTCCGCGACCCAGCGCGGCAGAATGTGCATGTGGATGTGTCCCGTCACGCCGGCGCCTGCGGCCTTTCCTATATTCATGCCGAGGTTGATGCCGTCCGGCCGATACAGAGAGCGCAGAACCGTCTCCATCTTCTGCGTCAGAACCATCATCTCTTGGGCGGCATCGGCTGGGAGCTTCTGCAGTTCGTCCAGGTGAGCGTACGGCACGATCATGACATGCCCATTCGTATACGGATATGTATTGAGAATGATGTAGCAACGCGCGCCGCGGTGGACGATGCGCGCTTGCGGGTCACTCTCCTTGGGAGCGTTGCAGAAGATGCAGCCCGACATCGGTTCGGCGCCCGTGACGTACGCGTAACGCCATGGAGTCCAAAGGTGGTCCATGCAAGGGAGGGTAGCAGAAGCAGCCAGCGCGGGGCTAATTGCAGCCTGCTGGTGGAGCAGCGCTCCACTGAGAGGAAGAAGGTAACTGTTACCAATTCCCATAGTGCAATGGGCGGCAGCAGCGTGACGAATCTATGAATTCTTTGTCCGACTGCGGTTTCGTGTTTGACACTGTTCCAACGCGGTTGCTATAGTCAAAAGGTCCCTATTTGGACGCGGTTTCGAACCAGCTGGAATTGTCCCAGGGTCGTCCGCCAGGTCGGCCTCAACGCAACCTAATGACCACGCCAGCAGTCCGTTACACCACGTCCCGCATGAGTTGCGCACCAACGCGTGCGACACAGAGTCTATGAACCTGTTCGACGACAGCACCGTCCACGATCTTGAATCCAATCTTGAAACCATGACAACTGCACACGACAACCACACCGGCGGCTCGGCCGTAGTAGACGCTCCCGAGCACGCGCAATCTTCAATCGCGGAACTACAGACGTCCGCCCCTGACGCTTCTCAGAATGACGCACATCAGAATGACGCACATCACCCTGAAGCACATCAGAACGCACATCAGGACTCACATCGGGACACACATCGGAATGATGCTTCCGAAAAGGCTGCGGCTGAGAATTACGCTCCTCCAGGCGAAGCTCCCAAAAGTGAGGCTCCCGCGACTTCTGTCGCCGAGGCCCCCGCCGCCGGCAGCGATGACTTTGCCGCCGCCCTGCAGAACTTCGAGACCGAAACCGAGGAAGCGGTGGGCGAGGACCACGTAATCAAAGGTCGCGTGGTGAAACTGACCGCGACCCACGTGGTCGTCGATGTCGGAGCCAAGTCCGAAGGCATGGTCCCGATCGCGGAAATTTTCGATCACGAGAACAAGCCGAAGTTCCAGCCCGGCGATGAGATCGACGTAATGCGAGAGAAGGGTGAAACCGAAGAGGGCTATGTCAACCTCTCGCACCTGAAGGCGCAGCGGCTGCGCTCGTGGGATGAGATTGAGCGCGCTTACAACGAGAAGAAGCCGATCAAGGGCATTGTCGTGGAACGCATCAAGGGCGGACTGACCCTCGACATCCATGGCGCGCGCGCCTTCCTGCCGGGCTCGCAAGTGGACTTGCGCCCCATTCGGAATCTGGATGGGATGAAGGGCCAGACGATGGAAGTGGCCATCATCAAGCTCAATAAAAAGCGCGGCAACATCGTGGTCTCGCGCAAACAGCTTCTCGAAGAGGAGCAATCGCAAAAACGCGGCAAGACGCTCGAGCATCTGGAAGAAGGCAGCGTCCTCACCGGAATCGTCAAGAACCTGACAGAATATGGCGCGTTTGTCGATATGGGCGGAATCGATGGGCTGCTGCACATCACTGACATGTCATGGGGACGCCTGACGCACCCGCGCGATTTGGTCAACGTCGGCGACCAGATTCAGGTCAAGGTCCTGAAATATGACAAGGACAAGCAGCGCGTCTCGCTGGGCTTCAAACAGCTTACGCCCGATCCCTGGCTCGATGCGGAGCACCGTTATCCCGTGGGCGCGCACGTCCACGGACGCGTGATCAGCGTCACCGACTACGGCGCCTTTGTAGAGCTCGAGCAGGGCATTGAAGGCCTTGTCCACGTGAGCGAGATGACCTGGTCGAAGCGGATGAAGCATCCGTCGAAGCTGGTCAACGTCGGCGACGAGGTCGATTGCGTTGTTCTGAGCGTGAACCCGACCGAACGCCGGATTTCGCTGGGCATGAGACAACTCGCGTCCAACCCCTGGGACACGCTGCACGACAAGTATCCGGTGGGAGCGACGGTTGAGGGCCGTGTGCGCAATCTGACCGAGTTTGGGGCATTCATTGAAATCGAAGATGGAATCGACGGCCTGGTGCATGTCAGCAACCTGAGCTGGACGACTCGCGTGAAGCATCCTTCCGAGGTGTTAAAGAAGGGCGATAAGGTCAAGGCCGTGATCCTGGCCATTGAACCGGACAAGCGGCGTCTTTCACTCGGCGTGAAGCAGATGCAGCCCGACATTTGGGATTCGTTCTTCGCGCAACACCGCGTGGGCGACATCGTGCATGGCAAGGTCCTGCGCGTGGCGAATTTTGGCGCATTTGTCGAGATAGCCGAAGGCATCGAGGGCCTGTGTCACAACTCGGAAGCCGCCGACGGGAACGGGCAGCCGATGCATCTGGAACCCGGCGCTGAATTCGACTTCAAGATCATCAAGATGAATCAGGAAGAGAAAAAAGTCGGCCTGAGCATCAAGGCGGTCGGCGAAGAAGCATCGCGCCAGGAAGTCGAGTCCTACAAGCAACCGTCGTCGTCTTCGTCCTCCTCGTCAAACAGCACCACGATCGGCGACTTGATATCGTGGAAACGGGCCGGCGGGGACAGCAACTAGAATGGCGTGCCGTCAATTGGCGATATAAACAGAAGTGCTTTGAAAGGGCGCGGCTTCAGCCACGCCGTGACCAGAACCTAAGGAACACGGGCTTTAGCCCCTGAGGGAGAGGCTTATCCCCAGATAAGGATGCGGGAGTCATTCCGTGAATTTCTGGGACATCATACTAGCGTGAACCCACCCTCCGCTGTCCACGCGCGCGCAGCTCGCGTTGGTCTGGTTTGTACATCCTCAACCTCGCACTCCGGCGCGGCGCTGCTTAGCCCCGGTTGGCTGAGTCCAGATGGAATGCTCTCTCATCCAATTTGACATGAATTTGGAACTGGATGGAAAGCGCGCGCTGGTTACCGGCTCAACGGCGGGAATTGGATACGCGATCGCGGAAGCCTTGGCCGCAGAAGGCGCAGACGTCATTGTGAATGGGCAGAGTCTCCAAAAGATCGCCGGTGGCAGTTGCCGCCGGCGACCACAATTCGGAACACTCTTATTCCGCATTCAGCCTAGGCAACTCGTGCCTTATCGCCTTTTTCAGCGGTGGCTTCTCCTGTGGACGAAATATCCTCAGCACCCGTGCGCTCCAAGATTTCCTTGGCTTTCTTTGTCCAATGAGAATCGTCAGAATGAACTGACAGCAGAATCCCACCATCTTTGACTCGGCCTTCGTAGCGTTTGGCTTCGTACTCCGGGATTCCCATGCCGATCAGAGCACCGGTGATCCCACCGACTGCACCACCCACTCCGGCTCCCGCAAGAGCCGCCATAATAGGTCCAGCAGCTATGAAAGGCCCCAGTCCGGGAATTGCGAGGGCACCGATGCCGACCAACCATCCCAATCCGCCGCCCAGCAATGCGCCTGTTCCGGCACCGGTTGTGGCACCTTCAGGTGCTTTGGTGCTTTTGTCGTGAGCAAAGTCTCTCGTGCCTGCGCTCTCGGGAAAAAGGACTGAGATATCCGTGTTGCGAAACTCTGCCGCCTTCAAAGCATTTACGGCACTGTCTACACTTGTGCGATTCGGATAAATGCCAAATACTGCTGTGTTTTTGCCTGCCATTTTGATTCTCCTTTTGCTTCGTCTGTTAGTTCTTGGGTTTGATGTCTAATTGGCTGGTTACCTTGTTTTCGCCCGCCACTTCGGTGGCCTTCGCCTCGACCGCCCTCTTCTCGTCTTCCGACCGCACCGGCCCCTTCAGCGTGACTTGACCATTCTGGGTGATGATCTTGACGTTATGCGCGTAGGTGGAGAGCGATTTGTCGTTCATGATGGATTGTCGTATCTGCTGGGTGATGTCTCGGTCAGAACGATTCTCCTTTTGCTGATCTGCTGTGGGCTCGTCCTTACTCCGATCTCGCTCGTTGACCTTGGTGTTGTCCGGAGCAGCTTGCTGACCAGCGGGCTCTTGCGCAAATGCGAACGCCCCACTGCCGAGCAGCAGACCGGTGCACAGAAAAGTGCGAACAGCAGTTCTATAAAACACTTTCATCGTTGTTCCTCCTTGAAATAGAAACCGAACAGATTGGAACGGCTCGCTTGCACCTAATGGCCGAGTTGCTCGAATCTTAGGGTCGAACCGATTAGGGCTCAACGCAGTGATTTAGATACGCGCGGTGTGCTTTGCCTGGAAGATGAGAGGATGACAGACAACAGCCTTCCGAATCTGGTCAAGATTGCTCACCTGCGAAGATTGAACCCCAGATTGCCATGTGTCATTCGCTTGCGGACCTTTGGTGCCATTGCACCCGCGCCCGGCAAAGACAGGAAAAACCGGGGCAGGTTCTCCCCAGCTTCGCCCAACGGCTGGAGGATTTTCGAAGATCAAGATGACGCCCAACCTCGAGGAGGGAAATCCCAAATTGTTAGACGAAACTTTTGCGTTGGCGACGAAATCATGACCGCAATTCGAGTCACCTCGCGTATACAAATCAATTTGTCGCCGAGTGACCAAAATTGCACAGCTTGGACGGGAAGGGTTCTGCCACACTCTTGCTATGACAACGAAAACGATTCCGGAATACCTTGAGGACGAGCGCCAAAAAGATAGAGACGCTCAGTTACGTATGGACGAAGAAACCGCTCGCATCCAGCCTCTGAACCATGGCCATCATCGCACTGCGAAACAGTCCAACCTGGACTCGGCATCTTCGGTTAAAGCGGCATCCAAGGCGAGAAAAGCTGCGGCAGCATTTCGGAAAAAGCCACGCACCGCGCGAAAGACGGCGACGAAAGCGCGCAAGGTCGCGTGACTCAAAAGGCGAAATCTGGGTCCGATAGCAGTTCCTGAGAGTTTCTCGCAACGCCAAAGCTGGCTGGCAGTGCCGGCGAATGTCAATCAGGTGCCGTTGAACGGGACCTTGACACGGTAGCGCCCGGGCCGACCGGACTGCTATTCGAGGACTTACATTCATCCTAGAATGGCGTGATACAGCAAGAATGAGACGGTTGAAGCACCACTCAAGTGACTGAGTAACAATGAAACGCTGCTCCTATCCCGAGTTCGCCGCAAAGTTGTCAAGATAAACTCCTGCCCAGCCCAGAAAAGGTCCGATCAGGATAATACCGGAGAACTCAGCCTTGATTCGGTGGCGTCAATCACAAGTTAGCGAGAGCGCAATACGGCGGTTCCCCGTTCCGGAGGTCCGATGCGAACCGAACGCCTCCGGCATGATGGAATTCAATTAAACTTTTCCTCATATATGAGAAGGTGGACGCCCACCACTGGACGACCTCTTTAGGACGGGAACCGCTAAAATGAAGTCGCTTAGAAACAAGGCAGACGTAGCGCAGCGGAAGCGAATCGTCCAGCGGCAGTTGTCGACCGACTTCCTGGACAATGCCCTTGAGTGGCGGCGGATTTTCGCTGAAATCTGGGGCACGTTCCTGTTGGTCGTGGTTGCTGCTGGTGGTGAAGTCGTCGCTTCTAGAAGCGGCGGGGCCGTAACTCCGGGCATGAGGGCGGTTGCGCCCGGGCTAATGGTAATGGCGATCATTTATTTCATGGGCGCAGTGAGCGGAGCCCATTTAAACCCGGCGGTTACCTTGGCCTTCGCGGTTCGGCGGAACTTCCCCTGGAGCCGAGCGCCGGGCTACGTCTTGGGACAAGCAGTCGGTGGTGTCTTGGCGGCGCTTTTCCTCCGCGTCATGTTCGGCACGATCGCCGCGCTCGGGGCGACAGTGCCAGGCAGTGGCATAGGCAGCGGAAAAGCGTTGGCGATGGAAGTGCTCCTGACAACTGGGTTGGTGAACACAATCCTGGGCACGGCTTCAGGAGCACGCAACATCGGTACCAACGGTGCAATCGCGGTGGGCGGCTACATTGCCCTGGCAGGACTTTGGGCAGCGCCGATCACGGGTGCCTCGATGAACCCGGCGAGATCGTTTGCGCCGGATTTGGTGCGCGGGGACTTCGGCACGACGTGGATCTACCTGGTCGGCCCGGCCATAGGCGCGCTAATCGGGGTGATTTTCGAGTGGATTCTCAAGGGGAGTCCCACGGCTGCGGGCGCGATTGCGGCGCAAGGTGCGCGAGACGGCGACGATTCGACGAACGCGTGAAGGCGGCGGAGAAATGAATATTCATCAGGCGACACAGAGCTACGAAAACTGGATGCGCAGTTGTGCGCGCGTGGTCGAAACTCACCTGCGATTGAAGCACAAGCAAATGAGAAAAAGCTCCTTCCTCTTTTTCCGCGGGACGTTTTACCGGTGGGCTCAACTTTGGCCGGAGGTATGCGCCAACTTGCGTGATGCGCCCAAAGTGTTGGCGGTGGGAGATCTGCATGTCGGCAGTTTTGGAACTTGGCGTGACACTGAAGGTCGGCTGTCTTGGGGTGTCGATGATTTCGACGAATCGTATCCTTTGCCTTATACAAATGATCTCGTGCGCCTGGCGGCCAGCGT